>Ga0172381_10000256_pt1 | contig 65107 bp, 72 predicted proteins | sample Leawel6488metaG_FD_119754 | JGI IMG/M metagenome (GOLD analysis project Ga0172381, IMG submission 119754) | Leachate microbial communities from a municipal landfill in Southern Ontario, Canada - Leachate well 64-88 metaG | ecosystem: Engineered > Solid waste > Landfill > Unclassified | place... | reverse complement strand
GTCGCAGCCCTTACGATACGGCTTTCGATGGCGTATAAGCCCGGAAAATTTGACGAAGAGACGATAACGCACTGCGGATTTACTCATGATATAGGAAAGACCCGCATACCCATATCTATCCTGAACAAACCCGGCAAACTTACCGAAGAAGAAAGAAGGATAATGGAAACCCATCCTATAATGGGATATCTCCTGCTTAACTATTATCTAAAGAAAGACAGAGTTATATGTGCACTTGCGGGATTAGACCATCATGAACGTCTGGACGGTTCAGGATATCCCAAAGGAATAAAAAAAATAGATAAGTATGCACAATTGATCAGCGTGGTAGATGTTCTGGATGCTCTTATGACCGAAAGGCCTTACAGGAGCAAAACATTTTCGCTTAGAGCGGCGCTTGATTATTTGTTAAGTGAGGCCGATAGGCATAAATTTGATAAAAATGTGGTTTATACGCTAATAAGCCTTGCCAGGAAAGACGCTCCCGATCCTCGACACATAAAGATATCGAGAGAATTCAGGGAAGAATTGCCCGAAGAAATGACCCATGAAAAATATACCTAAAAGGATTGTATGCTGCGAAAATTAATTATACTATCGGCGCTGTTACTATTTTTTTCAGGGCCCGCATTTGCGGAGAGCAAAGAATGGTATCCTTTTTTGCAGAGCAAAGGATGGTATCCGACTCAGGGAGAGTCCGGTTCGTCCTCATCCAGCTCGTCTTCGTCCAGCGATTCACTTGTCAAGCCGACAACTACTCCTACAGCTGTTTCCACGTCCAGTACTACAACGTCGACCAGCACCACCTCATCGACCAATACCACTGTTCAGCCTGGACAATCTGATTGGTATAAATAGAGAAATGTGGTTTTGGTTAAACCAGTTCTTTGACCATCTTTGCAATAGCCATAGATGCGGTAAGGCCGGGAGACTCGATACCTATGAGGTTTATCAGGCCCGGAATGCCATTTGCAGTTTCATTCCTTATAATAAAATCTCTGAATCCTTCTCCGGGCCCCTGAAGTTTAGGACGGACTCCTGCGGTGTCGGGGCTCAGATCTGCAATCTCAATGAACGGCAGGAATTTTTTAACACTATTACAAAATATAGTTTTCTTTGCTTCATTAACCCCGTAGTCCGGTTCGTTTACATATTCTGTATCGGGGCCTATGCGCATTCCTCCGGCCATGTTCAGCGTTGCGTGTATTCCAAGGCCAGTTCTGTATTTTTCCGGAAGGGGATAGATGAGTCTTTGAATAAAATTTGCCTTCTTCTCTGCGACGCGGAAATAAGAGCCTTTGCAATATTTTAATTTGTATTCATCTTTATCGATACCGGCCATTGAGGAGATTTTATCCGACCATAGTCCCGCCGAATTTATTAATATCCTGGTGAGGAATTTAAAATTCTCCCCGGACGCATCTCTTACGGTTATCTCGAAGCCTTCTTTCATCTTATTTATACCAACAACTTCGGCATTGTAGCTTATCTGTCCGCCGCGATTTCTGAATATGGCTGCCAGCTGCTTCATGAATGAGTGAGAGTCTATTATGCCTGTAGATGGCGAATATAAAGCAGCTTCAGCCGTTACGTTCGGTTCTATCTTTTTCAGCTCAGCACGTGACAGGAATTTTAAATCCGCTATACCATTTGCAATTGCATCCGTTGAAATCTTTTCCAATCCTGCGATCTCGTCTTTATCCGTCGCAACGATCAGTTTTCCTATTTTTTTAAACGGTACGTTATTTTTCGTACAGAAATCATACAATAGCTCCCGGCCCATGACGCAGGTTTTTGCTTTTAGGGAATGTTGAGGATAATACATCCCTGCGTGAATAACCTCGCTATTCCTGGAACTTGTTTCGCGTCCGAAAGAATCATTCTTCTCGATGACGAAAATATCTTTCTCGGAGCCGGACAGTTCAAATGCCGCAGCGAGACCTACCGCCCCCGCTCCTATTATCGTGACATTTACTTTATCCATACCTATATTATACATAATAGTAATGGCGGCTGTAACAAAATAAGTTGTAGTTAAGAGTTGTTTTGAGGTAAAATAATTTCAAAAGGAGCAGATATGAAAAATTATAAAAGTTTAATTATTGCATCTCTTATTATTTGCGGCGCGGTTGCAGCGGTGCCGGCTTACGGACAGCCTGAACAGGCTGCCGGTGAGGAAAAGGATGATACGGTATTTCAGAAGATGAGCGATGTGATACACGGTGAATACGAAGTAAAGACGGTGCCTTTTAAAAAGATAGGAATATTTCAGAAAATGGCCGACGGTATCGGCACTGTGTCCCGCAGCTAAAAAAGTGAAAATGCAATAGTTGTTATGTGCCAGGGCGAGCACTATATTATTCAGCGATCATATGCAAAAAACATATTATGAGACGGACCCGTTTAACAGGCTTGTCATTAATAATAGCGGTACCAAAAGCGGCCTTCAGAAATTCCGGAAAATATTAGACGGCAGATTCTGTATTGACGGTAATAACAATCTCTCATACCGAATAAAATCCCCTCTGGACGGAAGCGAGAATATTCCTCATCAATTCAGGCTGGACGGCAGTTGGTCGCTCGGCGATAATCACGAACTCAAATTTACCCTCGATAAGGAGGGGCGCAGGACGTTCGGCGATCAGCTTACTATACAGGGCCGGATACTTGATGTCGGCAAGAGTTCGCTTCTGTTTTCAGTCACCACCAGAAGCGGGGTAAAACAATCTACTTATGTCCTGGATCTCCAGGGGTCATGGAACGCCGATGAAAAGAACAGGCTGTCTTTCAGGGTGAAAAGAGAATCTGGTAGATCTGACACGCTTACATTGGACGGGACTTGGAGTATTAATAAATATCATCAGATAGCATACCAGTATAAAAAGGCCTCTTCTTCCGGAAAGAAAAAAGAAATCCATACTCTGATATTCAGTGGATATTGGGACATAAAAGAAAAGGCGAGGATATCGTATTTATTTTCCGGGGATTCGGATTCCGGTTTCGATTTTAAAACGAGCGCTGGCGTGTTGTCCGGAAATTGCATTAAATATGAAGCAGGTATAGGTTTGGCGTCAGGAACATCGGTAAAAAAGCAGACGATTGCTCTATACGGTAAATGGAAGCTAAAACGTAATGCGGGTTTATTGTTTGAGATAAAATACGAAGGCAGGAAATGCCGTGCTATACTTTTCGGGGCGGATGTTGCGCTTAAGGACGGGGGCATGGTATCATTTAAATTGAAGAGCGGCACCAGCAATGAGTATCTGGGTATGGAATTTGAAATGTCAGACAAAATCTTAGACGGCACAGGTGAAATATTTCTGCGCGCCCTGGCATTAAAGCATGAATTGGCTTTTTACGCGGGCGCAGCATGGCGATGGTAGTGTATAAATTTTTAACCGGGGGTAGGCGATGAAAACTCTTATAACATATTATTCTTATAGCGGTCATACCGACAGAATATCCAGAATGTTTGGAAAAATAATGGAATCTAAAGGCGAGGTCCATGTCCAGAGGCTTAAACCTACCAATGAAATAAAAGGTTTTATAGGTCAGTGCCTGGCAGCTCAAAAAGGCTCGAGGGCGATCCTGGGGCAGGGTGTAAAGTTTGACGCATCCTCTTACGATCTCGTGATAATCGGTTCGCCCGTATGGGCGTTTGCCCCGGTGCCTGCAATAAATACTTTTCTCGAAAATCTTACAGGCCTGAAGAATAAGCGGGTCATAGTGCTGCTGACTTCCGGAAGTGGTATGGGTGTAAAAAAATGTTTTAAAAATATAAGGGCTGTCCTTGAGGCAAAGGGGGCTTCAAAGATAGAAGAGATAAATATTCCCGATAGGAAAAATCAGGATAACGATTTCGTAGCGTCATCGCTGCAGAAGATAGTGTAGCAAATTTTATGCGAGTAGCGGTTTATTACAGCAATAACGATATCCGTATCGAGGAGAAGCCCACGCCCGAGATAGGCGCAGGCGAGCTTCTTGTAAGGATAGAAGCGAGCGGTATATGCGGGACCGATTGTCTCGAGTGGTACCGTATTCATAGAGTCCCCCTTGTTCTGGGGCATGAAATTGCCGGGACTATAGTTGAGACAGGCAAGGGTGTTAAAAAATACAAAATTGGCGACAGGGTTTCTGTATCTCATCATGTTCCGTGCGGGGAGTGCCGCTTCTGTCTCGACGGCCATGAGACAGTATGTGATACTTTGCGGAAAACAAATTTTGACCCCGGCGGATTCTGTGAATTTGTCCGTATTCCTAAAATAAATGTCGAAAAGGGCACGTATCTTATACCTAAAAATGTTTCTTTTAACGAGGCGACATTTATTGAGCCCCTGGCGTGTGTTCTGCGCGGCCAGCGTCTAGCCGGTTTTAAAAAAGGTAAAACCGTCCTTGTAATAGGCAGCGGCATATCGGGACTTCTGCATATTCAACTAGCCAGATCATCAGGTGCTAAAAATATATTTGCAACGGATATTGCCGGATCGCGCCTTCTCGCTGCAAAAAAATTCGGCGCTGACCATGCTATCGATGCTAAAGATTATATACCCGAAAAATTAAAGGCACTTAACGGCAGCTGTCTTGCTGACTATGTGATCATATGTGCCGGTGCGAGATCAGCTTTTGAACAGGCGCTGAGATCTGTAGAACGCGGAGGGACTATTTTGATATTTGCGGCCGCAGAAAAGGACGCATTATTCCCTGTCCCGATAAATGATATATTCTGGCGAAATGAGGTTAGTATTATAAGTTCATATGCCGGAAGCCCGAAGGATCATGCCGAGGCGCTCAAAAAAATTGCCTCGCATAAAATAAATGTTTGTGATATGATAACACATCAATTTAGCCTAAAAGACACGGGTCTGGGGTTTAAATTAGTGGCAGAAGCGAAAGATTCGATAAAAGTTATTATACAACCACAGAAATAGTTTACAACTTGACTGTGTATTACGAGGAGAAAATGGCTACACCACTTGAGAAATGGGTTGATGAACAGGCGAAACTTGCAAAGCCGGACAAAATATACTGGTGCGACGGCTCCGAAGAGGAAGCGCATAAGCTTATTGAGATCGGAATAAAAGAAGAGAAGCTTGATGGTAATCCGATTTTCCATGAACTTAACCAGAAAACATACAAAGACTGCTATTTACACAGAAGTCATCCTACGGATGTAGCGCGCACAGAACACCTGACATTCGTATGTCATTCCGACAAAGAGTCCGCAGGCCCTAATAATAACTGGATGGATCCTGACGAAGCAAAAGAGAAGATGCGCAAGCTCTCCGACGGATGCATGAAGGGCCGGACGATGTATGTACTGCCCTACACTATGGGCCATCCTCAGTCTCCATACTCCAAGGCATGTATCCAGCTTACTGATACTACATATGTTGCGGTGAGCATGAGGATCATGACCAGAATGAGCAAGGATGCCGTTACAAAGATCGGTAATAATGAAAATTTCGTAAAGGGTTTTCATTCTGTAGGAGATTTTAATCCTGATAAGAGATTTGTTATGCATTTTCCGGATGAGCATTTTGTCTGGAGTATAGGCTCCGGTTATGGCGGCAATGCTTTGCTCGGCAAGAAATGCTTTGCCCTGCGCATAGCATCATGGCTTGGCCTGAAAGAAGGCTGGCTGGCCGAACACATGGTCATAATGGGCATTCAGGATCCGAAGGGCAATGTTACATATGTTGCAGCAGCGCTTCCTAGTGCGTGCGGTAAAACGAATCTTGCTATGCTTCAGCCTGCTTTGCCCGGATATAAAATATGGACCCTTGGTGATGATATAGCGTGGCTTAACGTCGGATCCGATGGCAGGCTATGGGCTATAAATCCTGAATCCGGATTTTTTGGTGTTGCGCCGGGCACATCCATGAAAACAAATCCAAATATGCTGAAGACCCTAAAAAAAGGCACGTTTTATCCTACATTGTTTACAAATACTGCGCTCGATACAGATAAGAACGAACCTTGGTGGGAAGGGCTCGATGGCGATATACCGAAAAATATGGTCGATTGGCAGGGGAAAAAATGGGATAAGTCGATGGGCACAAAAGCTGCTCAGCCGAATTCCAGATTCACTGCCTCAATCTATCAGTGCCCAACCTTATCGCCGGAGTTTGATAATCCCAAAGGCGTGCCTATTTCTGCCATAATATTCGGCGGAAAGAGGACCCAGGTGAAGCCGCTTGTCGTCGAAGGTTTTAACTGGCAGCATAATATTTTCTTAGGTTCAAGTATGGGGTCTGAAACTACTGCCGCTGCCACTCATAAGGAGGGTGTCGTCAGGCGTGATCCTATGGCGATGCTTCCATTCTGCGGCTACAATATGGGCGATTATTTCAGGCATTGGCTTAATATAGGTAAGAAGCTTTCCAATCCTCCGAAGGTATTCTCGATCAACTGGTTCCGCACAGACGATAAGGGTAAATATATCTGGCCGGGATTTGGTGATAATATGAGAGTATTGAAGTGGATGATCGACAGGATCAATAATAAGGTAGAAGCTAAAGATACGCCTCTAGGTTTTGTGCCTCATATTAAAGATCTGGATCTCACCGGGCTTAATATCCCGAAGGAAAATCTGGATAAATTATTTGATATAGATGTAAAAGGCTGGAAGCATGAAGCTGAAGGCATAGAGGAGTTCTTTAAAAAATTCGGTCCGCGCATGCCTAAAGAAATGTGGGATGAATTGAATATAATGAAAAAGAAGTTGGGCTAAAGGAGAGCGATATGGACTGGGGAATGAAGAACAGGATGTCGCGTTTAATAAAAACGGATACCGGTAAAGCTGTGTGGCTTGCTGTCGATCATGGCTATTTTTTAGGGCCCATATCGAGGCTTGAAGAACCGGGCGAAACGATAAAACCGCTCATTCCTTTCACCGATGCTCTCATGTTGACACGAGGTGTCCTGCGAAATTGCGTTGATACATCTCTGGATATTCCGGTTATTCTTAGAGTCTCCGGAGGAAATAGCATTGCCGGCCCGGCGCTTTCAAATGAAAGCATACAAACTTCTATGGAGGATGCTCTCAGGCTTAACGCTTCCGCCGTAGCATTTTCGATATATATCGGCACTGAGCATGAAAATAAAACGCTGACATCTTTGAGTGAGCTGGTTAATGAAGGACAGAGATATGGCATGCCGGTTCTGGCCGTTACCGCCGTAGGTAAAGAACTTGAGAAGAGAGATGCCAGGTATCTTGGCTTATGCTGCAGGATAGCCGCAGAGCTGGGCGCCCAGGTCGTGAAGACATACTATTGCGAAGATTTTGAGAAGGTTGTGAAATCTTGTCCCGTTCCACTTGTAATAGCGGGAGGGCCTAAGCTCAAGACAGAGTTAGATGTCCTGAAGCTTGCTTATAAGGCTGTTAATGAAGGTGCGTGTGGCGTTGATATGGGTAGGAACATATGGCAGTCAGATAATGCTGTTAGCATGATAAAGGCTGTGCGTAAAATAGTCCATGAAGGTGCAAGCGTAAAAGAGTCCGCGGAAATTTTAAATGGTGCTAAGAATAGAAAATAGTATTTGCTTTTCGGGTGATTGTGGCATATAATTTTTTAAAGGTCTGAACGGGAGGAACTTAGATGGTAAGAAAAAATTTAGTTTTATTAGTAGTGGTGATGGTGTCTGCGGCGTTTTTAGCATCCGGTTGCAGCACTGTGCCTAAGAAGTTCAAAGAAGAAGTGTCCGGCATTAAATCTAAAGTGGATACATTAGAATCAAGAGTTGAATCTATGGAATCCAAGCAGGCAGAGTCAGAGCGTATGGTGAATGAGCAGGGCCAAACGATAGAAGATATCAAGTCTGCCAAAGAGAAAACAGTTGTTACCAATATAACTACCAGGTCTGGATCTGTTAAAGGCCGCGAGCATACCAAACAAATACAGGCGTGCCTTAAGAACGCGGGTTTTTATAAAGGAAACATTGACGGAGTTAAGGGCAGGAATACAAAGAAAGCTATAAAAGAATTTCAGAAAGCGAACGGCCTTAAAGCTGACGGTGTTGTAGGGCCGAAGACATGGGAAGCTCTTAGCAGGTATGAGTCTGCGTCGGCACAAAGCGCCGCAGGGTTGTCTGACGAGGGAGCTGCCACAAAGTAACAAAGATATAGAAAATTTTAATAAGGGGCGGCTCTCGAGTTACAGAGAGCAGCCCCTTTTAATTTAGGAGACTATTAAAATGAACGAAATATTAGAGATATTGGAAAAGGATGCAAGGACTACGCCTGAAGAAATAGCGAAGATGCTCGGCATCTCTCCCGCAGCCGTAAAAAAAGAAATAAAAAAACTCGAAAAAGACGGCGTGATACTTAAATACAAAGCGATCATAAATAAAGAGATCACCAGGGAGGATGAATCGGGTGTCCGTGCGCTTATAGAGGTCAGGATAACTCCTCAGAAGAATCTTGGATTTGAGCATGTAGCTGAGAGAATATATCAGTTCCCTGAAGTGACCAGCTGTTACCTGATGTCAGGTACATACGATCTTCTCGTCGTCGTGGAAGGCAAGAGTATTCACACTGTTTCAAATTTCGTTGCGGAAAAATTATCGCCTATGGAGAATGTGCGCGGGACGGTCACTCATTTCATACTAAAAAAATATAAAGAAGACGGGGATATATTAAAACAGCCGGAGAGAAGCAAGCGGCCGGCGATAACGTTATAAAAAGGATGGTTTGTAATAGGACATGAAGATATCTAAATTGGTTCAGCAGATTCCCCCGTCCGGGATACGTGTATTTTTTGACCTTGTCCTGGGCATGAAGGATGTGATATCCCTTGGTGTCGGAGAGCCCGATTTTGTCACACCGTGGAACATAAGGGAGAAGGCGATATTTTCTCTTGAAGAAGGCTATACTTCGTATACTTCTAATAAAGGTATGGTGGAATTGAGGCGGGAAATTTCCAGATACCTTGAAAATCGATACAACCTTGATTATGATCCGGAAGAAGAGATTTTAGTAACGGTCGGAGTGAGCGAAGGGTTTGATCTTGCTATAAGAGCGATAACCGATCGTGGAGATAAAATACTGATACAGGAGCCTGCCTATGTTTCGTATGGGCCGGTTACTACAATCTGCGGCGGTAGACCTGTTCCTATAAAAACATCTCCTCTGAATGGGTTTAAGATTACTCCCCGTGACATAGTCAAAGCATATGATAAAAAGACAAAAGCCATAGTTCTAAGTTATCCGAATAATCCAACAGGTAATTCTTATTCCAAAAAAGAATTGAGGGCCATAGCGGGCGTTGTCGCTAAGAAGGATCTTATTATGGTCGCCGATGAAATATATTGCGACCTGACATATGATTTTGAGCATACGCCTTTTCCGACGCTGCCCGGCATGAAAGCGCGGACTATATATTTAAACGGTTTCTCCAAAGCTTTTGCTATGACAGGCTGGAGGATAGGATATGCCTGCGGTCCGAAAGACATAATCGCCGCTATGACAAAAATACATCAGTATACAATGATGTGTGTTCCCATATCTTCTCAGATGGCGGCCATAGAAGCGCTTAAGAATAGTGAGAGGTCTGTTGCTGAGATGAAGCGTGAATACAGAAGAAGGCGGGAATTTGTTATAACGCGGCTTAATGAAATGGGGCTTCCCTGTCATAAGCCCGAGGGGGCTTTTTATGCGTTCCCTTCTATAAAGGAAACCGGACTTTCTTCGCTGGAATTTTCCAGCCGCCTTTTAAAGCAGGAAAAAGTGGCGGTTGTGCCCGGCACGGCCTTTGGCCCGTCAGGCGAAGGATATGTGAGAATATCCTACGCGACAGGTTTTGATAAATTAAAAGAAGCTATGCTACGGACAGAGCGTTTTCTTAAATCAGAAAGTCAGATATAGCTTGGCCTCGATCAGAGATCGAGGCACCTGGTAGATAGACTTATTGAATTAACTTGACAAAGTGGCGAGTGGCGGTATAATTTTAGAATGATTATATGCAATAATAATTCATCTTCCAAAAATTAGAAAGGGGGAGTAGATGAATAAAAGATTTTTTATAATAGTTTTAGTCGCGGTGATTGTTCTGCCGCTTGCATTTTTTGGTTGCAAGGCAAAGGTTGAGAAGACGGAAACTCCAGAAACGAGCGCAACTATGCCTGCTGAAGCTATATCTCCGGCAACAGAAACCCTTGCAACGCCGGAACCGGCGCAGATAGTGGCAACAGAGACCATACCTCCCTCCGCTGCTCCACAGGTAGCCGAAAAGTCTGTAGTGGTGCAATCAGCTGTTCAGGAGAAATACAACAAAGTTAAAGATATCCAGAAAGCACTTAAAAATGCAGGTTTTTACACTGGTTCTATCGACGGTAAATTAGGGCCGAAGACACAGAAAGCTGTTGAGGAATTCCAGAAATCAGTAGGCCTTAAAGTTGACGGTAAGGTTGGGCCTAAGACATGGGCCGAACTGGAAAAGTATTTAGTTCAGCAATAAAAAATCGGAGGAATATTTTAATGAAGTATACGAAGGTTTCAATACTGCTGGTTATGGCTGTATCTTTAGCCGCCTTGTCGGGCTGTGGTGTACCTAAAGATAAATACGAAGCGCTTCTTAACGAAAAAATAGCTATAGAAGAAAAAGTAACAGTGCTTACTACTGGCAAAGAAGCTCTTAAAAAAGAATACGACAATTTGCTTGATGAGAAGATGGCGCTTGCAACTCAGGTTGAAACTTTGACTAACGAGAAAGCCGCGCTTAAGGGTGAATATGATAAGATCCTCGACGAGAAGATAGCTTTAAAGGCAGCTTACGATAAATTATTGTCGGATAATAAAGAATTGCAGGATAAGCAGGCTAAGCCTGTTGCTCAATAATAGCAAACCGGACCGATGTCGGAGACGTCGGCACTTAGTTAACAGCGTGGCTGAATAAACTTGGCCGATATCAGAGATATCGGTACTTAGTCGGCAGCGTGGCTGAATAAACTTGGAGGTGCATATGAAACATTATATTTTAGCGATATTGATACTTGGGTTATTTGCCAGCATTGGATATTGCCAGGATAATCAGGCTGCCACTGATCAGAATGCATCTCAGACTGTTACCGAAGCTGTAGTTACGGCGCCAGCCGAGAAAGCTGTCCAGCCTCAGGAAATTTCTATCTATGGTGAGATAAAGGCTGTTGACGCTGCGGCTAATTCTATGACTATACAGTATTACGATTATGACAGCGATGAAGAAAAGACGATAGATATTGCAATGGACACCAACACGAAGATGGAAAATGCAGCTACGGTTGCTGATATTAAGCAGGGTAACTGGGCCGATGTTATATATTCAGTAGCAAATGGTAAGAATGCTGCAAAATCTATCATAGTGGAGAAGGAAGAAGAAGCTCCGGCCGCTGAAATGCCGGTTACAGTTGAAGAGAAGCCGCAGGAAATGCCTAAGCAGTAATATCGGAGGGCTATTCATATGGCGCAGGGTTCGTCCAAGCCTTTAAATACCCGGGCGAGGAAATCGTTTAAATTTCCTCAGGGGTATGGTGATCATAAGATCGTTCTGCTTGTCAGGGATCCGTGGTGGCTTTTCACTTATTGGGAAGTAAGGAAAGATAAAGAGGAGGAAATCGTCCGGAAGATAAAAGATGCCGGCGAAATGCCCGATAAGTCGATACTGCGAGTTTATGATGTTACAGATATTAATTTTAACGGGAGAAATGCCCGTTCTTTTTTTGATATAGAGCTTAAGGGATTGGCCAGCACCTGGTATATAAACGTCAATATGCCGGACAGCTCCTGGGTTGTTGATATAGGCATAGTTTCGAATAAAGGTAAATTTTATCTTCTATCCCGCTCCAACATTGTCCGCACACCACGATTTGGCATGTCAGATCAACTCGATACAGAATGGATGGCCCCGGAAGAATCATTTCGTAAAATGTTTGCTCTCTCCGGAGGTATGGGTGTAGGAAAAGGATCTTTGGAAGTCAGGGAGATGTTTAAAAAACGCCTTGAGGAGCAGGTTACCTCAGGCGGGATATCCAGCAGTGCCTCATTTTACAGACGGCCTGCTGAACGGAAATTCTGGCTTGTTGTAAATTGTGAGCTTATAGTTTATGGAGCCACTGAGCCGGATGCTAAACTTACCGTACAGGGCAAAGATATAAAATTAAGAGAAGACGGAACTTTCACCCTAAGGTTTGCGTTACCGGACGGAAAACAAGAGATCCCAGTTGAAGCCACTTCAAGTGACGGAATTGACCGCCGCCGCATAACCCCTATAGTTACGAGAAAGACAGAGTAATCATTATGCCAAAAGGTTATCTTGCGATAGTCCTTCACGCGCATCTGCCGTTTATACGGCATCCCGAATTTGACGATTTCCTGGAAGAAGACTGGCTTTTTGAAGCCATTACCGAAACATATATACCTTTAATAAAGGTTATGGACGGACTGGCACGTGATAAAGTGGATTATAAGCTTACGATATCGCTTTCTCCGACGCTGATGTCTATGTTGATGGACCCGCATCTGCAGTCGAAATACATAAAACACCTGGATAAGCTTATAGAACTTTCCGAAAAAGAGATAGACCGCACAAAATGGCAGGGGCAATTTAATAACCTTGCTCATATGTATCATTCAATGTTCCTCGACGCAAAGAAAATATTTGTAGACGAATATCATTCAAACTTAGTAAATGCATTTAAACGCTTTCAGGACCTCGGAAATCTCGAAGTTATTACATGCTGCGCTACTCACGGATACCTTCCTCTTATGGAGGTAGAGAGAGAAATCTCTGTCCGTGCGCAAGTTAAGGTAGCGGCTGATATGTATCAAAAAATATTTGGTAAAAAACCCGCAGGTATCTGGCTGCCGGAGTGCGGATATAAGCCGGGCGATGAAGAGGCGGTTAAGAAAGAAGGTATCAAGTATTTCTTTGTCGATACGCACGGTATCCTTTTCGGAAATCCCAGACCAAAATTCGGAGTTTTTAATCCATATCTTACTAAATGTGGAGTAGCCGCTTACGGCCGCGACACAGAATCTTCCAAAGCCGTATGGAGTGCTGTAGAAGGTTACCCCGGAGATTATAATTACAGAGAATTTTATAGGGATATAGGTTTTGATCTTGACTATGATTATATAAAACCTTACATAAATGCCGATGGCGTTAGGATAAATACCGGTATAAAATATTATAAGATAACGGGAACTACGAGCCATAAAGAGCCCTACAATCCGGAAGCTGCGCGGCAGAGAGCTGCGGACCAGGCCGGCAATTTTATGTTCAACAGGGAAAAGCAGATTGAGCACTTGGCCGGGCAGATGGACGGAAGGGCGCCCATTATAGTTGCTCCTTACGATGCCGAGCTTTATGGACATTGGTGGTATGAAGGTCCGCAATGGCTTGATTTCCTCATAAGAAAGATGAGATATGATCAGAAGACGGTAGAGCTTACAACTCCCGGCGAATATCTCAAAAAGTACAAGAAGTTTCAGGTTCTTGCTCCGGCGGCATCAAGCTGGGGCTATAAAGGTTACAGCGAAGTATGGCTGGAAGGTTCCAATGACTGGGTATATAGGCATACTCATAAAATGGCTGAGCGCATGGTTGAAATGGCACGGACGCATAAAAACGCGAAAGGCTTGCTGCTACGGGCTTTAAATCAGATGGCAAGAGAGCTTTTGCTTGCGCAATCGAGTGACTGGGCTTTTATAATGAAGACCGGATCCCACGTTCCTTATGCCATTGAGCGTCTGCGTCAGCATGCTGAAAATTTTACAGAGCTTTATGAGGATATAAAAAATAACTCACTTGACGAAGAGTATATAAAAAAGATCGAAGATAAATTTAATTTGTTCCCCGACATTGACTATTCGATTTACAGCCCCTAACCAAAAAATATATGGATGCTAAAAAAACTTTAGGCGTTGCCTTTTTATGGCACATGCATCAGCCGTTCTATAAAGATCCGCTGTCGAACGAGTATATGATGCCATGGGTGCGTCTGCGAGGCGTTAAGGATTATTTCCCGATGGCTGCTCTCGTCGATAAATTTGACAGTATGAGAGCCACTTTTAATCTCGTCCCGTCGTTGGTTGAGCAGATCAATGACTATGTCAATAACGACGCAAGTGACACCTATCTTGATATGACCGTGAAAAAGGCGAGCTCTCTTTCCTCCGCAGATAAAATTTTTATGCTTAATAATTTTTTCCATGTAAATTTTAAGCGTTTCATCGAGCCCAATCCAAGATATGCCGAACTTCTTATAAAGAAAGGCGTCAGGCCGTTATCGGGGTCGGCGCTGAAGAAAGTAGTGCAGAGTTTTTCTGACCAGGATTTTCTCGATCTGCAGGTTCTCTTTAATATGGCATGGTTTCATTCTATAAGTATCGACAGCGATCCCAACCTTCAGAAACTTGTAGCTAAAAAGAAAGATTATACCGAATCAGATAAAAATTATGTTGTAGTAAAACAGAAAGAGATCCTAGGCTGCATAATACCTCTCTATAAGAAACTGAATAACGAAGGCAGGATAGAGATAACCACTACACCTTTTTACCACCCTATACTTCCGCTTTTATGCGATACGTCTATAGCTAATATTTCATCTCCCGGAATGGAACTGCCAAAGAAATTTTCGCATCCTGAAGATGCTGCCTGGCAGATAGCCGAAGCGGTCAAGTATCACACAGCGCAGTTCGGCGCCCCACCTGCAGGCATGTGGCCGTCCGAGGGAAGTGTTTCCGATAAAGCCATAGAAACTATCATATCGAAAGGTATTAAGTGGATCGCTACCGACGAAGATATATTATTCCGTTCACTTTCGCTGTATGACAGGAAATATAAAGGAATTGAATACTTTGACCGCAGGATCATATATCGTCCGTATAAAGTAAAGAAGGATTCTGGAAGTCTGTCTATGATATTTAGGGACAAGAATCTGTCTGATATGATCAGTTTCAGTTATAATTCATGGAATCCGCATGACGCAGCATGGGATCTTATAGGCCATTGCAGGACTGCCGCGCATAATTTACGACGGGATACAGACGAAGGACTCTTGACTATAGTTATGGATGGAGAGAATGCCTGGGAATATTACGAGGATAATGGCAGGAATTTCTTCGAAACATTATATGCGAATCTTGATAAACAGGATGCTATATGCTCTACCACTATAAGTGATTATCTTTTATTCGAACCACCCAGGAAAACGCTTTCAAACGTATTCCCCGGCTCATGGATAAACCACAATTTTGAGATATGGATAGGCCAGGAACAGGACAATGTATCGTGGGATTACCTTGCAAGGGTCAGGAAGGACCTTGTTAAATTTACTAAAGAATCCGGAAAGAACGATAAGGCTTGGCGGGAGCTGTATATAGCTGAGGGAAGCGACTGGAATTGGTGGTATCAGGGAAAAGCGCATGCCGGGACCGATAATCCATTTGATAAATTATATCTGACGCACCTTCAAAATGTGTATAAGATACTGGGTAAGCCCATTCCGGATTTTTTGAAGATTTCTATTGCATAAAAATGTCTAGCTAGTATAATAAATTATAAGCCTAAAAGAAGGGGGTGGCGTTATGGCAAGACCTGCAGCATTTAAATTGGGGAAATCCTCGAACCCAACAATGACAAAAGAGGATGTATGTAAGCTTGTGGAGAAAAAAGCTTACGAGCTTTATGAGAAAAGAGGCCGCAAAGCCGGACATTCGATGGATGATTGGCTAGAAGCTGAGAGAATCGTAAAGGGTAAGCTTTCCAGGTAGTATCGGAAGCCAAAATTTTTAGCTAGAGGCAGGGTAATGGGTTAGACGATAACCGTAACCCTGCCTTTATTGCTATGGGGGCCTTATGAAAGAATTCCTTTTATCCTTTATTCCTATATTTGTTGCTATGGATGCCATAGGTGTCCTGCCAATGTTCATAGGCTTTACCGAGCATCTTAAAAAGAACGAAAGACGCAGGATCCTTACCCAGTCCATAATAACGGCGTTTATCGTCGGAGTTGTATTCTTATTTTTAGGCAAATGGATATTTAAAATACTCGGTGTTATGGTCGCCGATTTTAAAATAGCGGGCGGCATTGTTCTTCTGGCAATATCATTACGAGATCTTCTGCAGCATGAAAAAGGACATAAGCTGCCGTCGGAAACGCTCGGAGCTGTTCCCATAGGAACGCCGCTTATTACAGGCCCCGCAGTCCTTACAACCATAATTATACTACTAGATTCATACGGTGTGGTTCTTACTGTGACATCTTTTATAATAAACCTTCTTATAGTCTGGATTACGTTTTATTACGCAACTGCTATATCTAACTTTTTAGGCAAAGCTGGTTCCAAAGCATTTTCTAAAATAGCTAGCTTGTTGCTGGCCGCGATAGCGGTCATGATGATACGAAAAGGAGTGTTGGATACCATCGCTTCTTTTGTATCCCAAAATATATAAAAATGATTACATTTATACAATTTGTTTTAATATTAATACTTTTATTCTTCACGATTTTTACCGCTGCATCTGAAATAGCGATAATAGCCGTGAGCCGTCTACGCCTTCGTAAGCTTGCCTCAGAGGGTTCTAAGCGCGCTAAAATTATTCAGAAGATACTCGAAGCCCCCGAAAAATTCTTTAGCACAATACTGGTTGTAAACGATGTCGTAACTACCCTCATAGCTTCTATTGTTACGGTCTTGCTTGTCTCATTGGTTGGCGAGGGCAAAGGTGTGATAATAGCGGCGGTTGTTGCATCTATAATTATTATCATATCCGAAGTGGCAGCAAAGACAGTAGCTGCAGCTCATTCCGAAAGGATAGCCTTTAAAGTCGCCAAACCTCTTAGTTATATGATAGTGTTTTTTGCGCCGATCGTACAATTATTCGTTAGAGTAGCCGATGCGGCAGTCCGTTTTGTGGGAGCTGTGCCGAAAGACGCCAAGACCCTCGTTACCGAAGACGAAATCAAAGCCTATATTAAGATAGGCGAAGAAGAGGGCGTTCTCCATGCAGATAAGTACAAAATGTTGTCCAAGGTATTTGATTTCAGTAATAAGCTGGTAAAGAGTGTAATGACCCCTAAGAAAGAAGTAGTAGCTATAGATATAAATTCCAGCCTCGATGATATTATTGAAAAGGTTCTTGAGTCAGGGTATTCCCGTTTCCCAGTTTATAAGGATAGCCCTGATTTGATAATCGGTGTTATTAATATGAAAGATATCCTCAACCTGTCTACAAATAGAAACCTCGTCCTGCTTCAGGATATAATTTATCCGGCTGCTATATTTTCAGAGAACAAGAAGGTCTCGGAGCTGCTCAAGGAGTTTCAGAAGGGGCATACCCATCTGGGGACGGTAGTCGATGAAAAGGGTAATTATATCGGCATAGTTACTATTGAGGATCTTTTGGAAGAGATAGTAGGTGAAATAGAAGACGAATACGATACCCGGGCTAGTTATTACAAGAACCCGAAATAAAATAACTTGACTAGAATATTTTCAGTGCTAACATATTTTTAAGGGCATTATAATAATTTATCAGGTAGTAAAGAGGGGATGGGCTTTAAGTAAAGATGCTGCAGAAAACACCGCTGTATGAAACTCACGTGGCCATGGGTGCTAAGATGGCTCCATTCGGCGGTTGGATTATGCCTATCCAGTATGATGGTATTCTCTCCGAACATGCGCATACGCGCCAAGCGGTTTCCGTATTTGACATCTGTCATATGGGCGAATTCATGCTTGAAGCAGATCCTATTTCAAGCGGCCTCGACCGGATAGTTACCCAGAACATTGTTTCCATGCCTACAGGCTCTTGCCGATACGGTTTCATACTTAACGATAACGGCGGAGTTATTGATGACCTTATTGTTTACCGGATAAAGAAAAATTCATGGATGATAGTTGTTAATGCAGCTACCATTCCAGGGGATAGGGAGCATTTCCTTAAAAATCTTTCAGGGGATTTTCAGTTTAACGATGTTTCGAGTATGTTGGGTAAGCTGGATGTCCAGGGTCCGCGTTCAAAGGAAGTCGTTGCAAAAATTTTCGGTAAAGGTATAGAAGATCTGAAATACTATACATTTGGCGAATTTCCTTTATGGGGAGAGAAATGCATAGTAAGCTGCACCGGCTATACCGGAGAGCTCGGGTATGAAATATATATATCGAATGATAACGTGGTGAAGCTATGGAAACTTTTACTTGAGAACCCGATCGTCAAACCTGCGGGTCTGGGCGGCAGAGATACGCTCCGGCTGGAAATGGGTTACCCGCTTTATGGTCACGAGCTCGATTTAAACCATACGCCGCTTGCTGCAGGGCTTAATAAATTTGTAGATATTTCAAAAGATTTTATAGGTAAGGATGCGCTTCTTCGTGAAAAATCAGAAGGTTCAAAAGAGAGCTTGGTATATTTTAAAGCCGAATCACGCCGTTCACCCCGTAACGGGTTTGGGATATATGCGCAAAATGAGCGCGTGGGTACGGTTACAAGCGGTTCTTTTTCGCCCAGCCTTTCGGTAGGGATAGGGGCGGGGTATATTTCCGGTAAACATAATATAGGTGACCATCTCCTTATTAAAGATGCGGCTGTGGAGATACCGGTAATTATCACGACGAAACCTTTCTATAAAAAAGCGTAAGTGTAAATAAAAAGAGGAGACTTTAATGAATATACCAAAAGAGTGCTTTTATACTAAGGATCATGAATGGGCGCGCATTGAAGGCAAAACAGCTTATGTGGGGATAACGGATTATGCCCAGTCCTCGCTGGGAGATATTACTTTTGCCCAGCTGCCTAAAACAGGTGATGTCCTGAAGCAGTCGGATATCTGCGCTACAGTTGAGTCAGTAAAGGCAGCCTCTGATGTTTATGCGCCGCTTTCTGGAAAAGTGTTATCTATTAATCAGGATATTGCCGCGCATCCTGAACTGGTTAATAAAACACCCTACGAAAAAGGTTATTTTTTTAAGATGGAGCTTTCAGACCCTGCTGAAAAGTCAAAGCTTATGGATGCTGCCGCATATCAGAGTTACGTAGAAGGGCTTTTAAAATGAGCTATGTTCCGCATACTGAAAATGATATTAAGGAAATGCTCAAAGCAATAGGTGCATCAACTACTGAAGAGCTATTCAAAGGCATACCGAATAATTTAAGAGCAAAATCTTTTAATATACCGCAGGGCAAGTCGGAATTTGAAGTAACTGAGCATTTAAAAAAGTTGTCCTCGAAGAATGCCACCAATCTGATAAATTTCGTCGGCGCAGGATTTTACGATCATTTCATTCCTGCGGCAGTAGACGCTATCGTCAGCCGTTCAGAATTTTACACTGCATATACACCATATCAGCCGGAGTGTTCTCAGGGTTGGCTCCAGTCAATATATGAATACCAGACGATAATTTGTGAGCTGACAGGCCTTGATGTGGCAAATGCTTCTTTGTATGACGGCGGAACAGCGCTTTATGAGGCCGCCATGATGGCGGTAAGGCTTACAGGGCGTAATAAGATAATAATGGATAGCGGTGTAAACTTGATCTACCGCACAATGCTTTATACTTACACTTCTAATCTTTCAGTAGAATTCGTAGAGATACCGGTGGTCCATGGCCAGAGTTCACGCGATGAGCTCATAAAACATCTCGATGACAAAACCGCAGCCGTAATACTGCAGAATCCTAATTTCTTCGGGGCTGTAGATGATCACAGCGATCTGGTTGAGCGTGTGCATAAAGTCGGTGCGCTTGCCATTGCTTCTACATATCCGGTTTCGCTTGGTATGCTGAAATCTCCCGGTGAGATGGGATTTGATATCGCTACAGGTGAAGGGCAGAGCCTGGGCATTCCGCTTTCTTTCGGCGGCCCGTACCTGGGATTTATGGCAGCTAAACAAGGGCTGGTTAGACAGATGCCCGGCAGGATAGTGGGCGCTACAGTTGATAGTGATGGCAAGAGAGGGTTTGTCTTAACGCTCCAGACTCGTGAACAGCATATAAGGCGCGAGAAGGCTACTTCTAATATTTGTTCAAACGAAGCCTTATGCGCTCTTCGTGCGGCAGTTTTTGTCGCACTTTTGGGAAAAGACGGCATAAAAGCGCTTGCCGAGCATAATTACCGTAATGCTGAATTTGCAAAAGAGACTTTGTCGCGTGTAAAGGGTGTAGAAGTTAAACGCAGCTCTCCTACATTTAATGAATTTACAGTTCTTTTACCGCGAGCTGCAGATGAAGTGGTCTATAGGATGGTCGAGAAAGGGTTTGCCTCAGGCTTTCCGCTCGGGAGATTCTATAAAGGTATGGATAATTATCTTTTGATTGCGGTAACCGAGAAAAGGACTAAAGAAGATATATGCAAATTGGCCGACAGTCTGGAGGCGGTGCTATGAAACTGATATTTGAAAAACATAAAGAATCCAGACGCGGATCTTACTCTATAAAATCCGATATTCCACAGGCAAAAGGCCTGGCAGCAAAATATTGCCGGAAGAAAGATACTAACCTGCCTTCTTTGAGCGAGCTGGATGTGGTTCGTCATTATACAAATCTTTCCAGGCTTAATTATTCTGTAGATACAAATTTTTATCCTCTCGGCTCATGTACTATGAAATACAATCCGAAATTTACCGAGCGTGTTGCGTCTTTTGAAGGATTTTCAGATGTCCACCCCTTACTTCCTCAGCTTTCCGGCGGAGGAATGCTTGCGCAGGGGTCTTTGGAAGTGCTGTATGAGTCAGAAAAGCTTTTATGCGAAATAACGGGCATGAAGGCATTTACAATGCAGCCTATGGCCGGAGCGCACGGTGAACTTACAGGCGTAATGCTTATTGCCGCTTATCATAAAGATAAAGGTGCGAAGCGTAAATTTGTTATTGTGCCTGATTCGTCTCACGGAACGAATCCTGCAAGTGCTGCGATTGCCGGATATCAGGTTATCGTTATACCCACAGGTAAAGACGGCTACATGGATCTGGATGAATATAAGAAACGCCTTAATAACGACGTAGCCGCGGTTATGCTGACCTGTCCTGATACTCTCGGTATCTTTAATCCAAACATAAAGAAGATCGCAGATATGGCGCATGAAGTAGGCGCTTTGGTATATTACGACGGTGCAAACTTAAATGCGCTGCTGGGGAAAGCCCGCCCTGCGGACCTAGGCTTTGATGTTGTGCACATAAATCTGCATAAGACATTTGCCACTCCTCATGGAGGAGGCGGGCCAGGTGCCGGCCCGGTAGGTGTCTGTGAGAAGCTTATCGAATTTTTACCTATTTCGCGTGTTGTGCGCAGGCACGACGGAACTTATGCGCTCGATTATCATGGGCCTAAGTCTATAGGATACATAGCTCCATTCTATGGAAACTTCGGAGTCATTCTTAAGGCGTATGCCTATATCCTGAAGCTGGGCAAAGAAGGCCTTGTAGAGGCGGCCGAAGCAGCGGTCTTAAACGCAAACTATTGCCTTGCGAAACTTAAAAAGTATTATGACGTGGCATTTGATAAGACATGTATGCACGAATGTGTCTTTTCCGCATCGCGCCAGGTGAAGAACGGAGTTCACGCTCTGGACATAGCAAAATATCTGATCGACAAAGGATATCATCCTCCCACGAGCTATTTTCCGCTTATCGTAAAAGAAGCGCTGATGATCGAGCCGACAGAAACGGAATCGAAAGAGACTCTGGATGAATTTATTGCCGTTATGATCGAGATTGCTCGTCTTGCGGAAGAAAACCCGTCCGCTGTAAAAAATGCGCCGGTTAATATGCCGATCAAACGCCTTGATGAAACAAAGGCTGCGAGGGAGCCGAATCTCCGATGGCGGCCATAATACGATAAAAGCATGAAAACATTCCGTCTCATCCGCTCTCCTCAGGCGAGCGCTTCCTATAACATGGCGCTTGATGCTGCCATATTCGCCCGTTACCTGAAAGATGCTATTCCCGTATTCCGTGTATATGCATGGGCTGAGCCCTCATTTACCTTCGGAGCATCGCAAAAACCGGAATCTGAAATCGATGTTAAATGCTGTGAACGTAACGGGGTAGGTATTGCCGGCAGGATGACCGGAGGCGGGGTCTTGTTCCATAATGATGAGATAACCTATAGTTTTGCCTGCGGTAAAGCCGATGTAGGTGAGCCTGCAAGCGCACTCGTTTCGTACCGTGAGATCTGCGCTTTTCTTATTAAATTTTACAATACGATAGGGCTTAGCGCATCTTTCGCTTGTGAAGCGCCGGATTTTAAAGATAAAAGCGTTCCCCACGAACTTTGCAGCGCATCGCATGAAAAATACGATATAGTGATAAAAGAAAAAAAGATCGGCGGCAACGCTCAGAAAAGGACAAGGCAGGCGATATTCCAGCATGGCTCTATTCCATGCAGTATTGACTGGTCTGCCATGGGACGTTATGTTAAGGGGCTGCCGGATGATATTTACAGACATGTTACTACGCTCGCCCAGGAGCTTGTAAAAGTTCCGGACAAAAATATTCTGGAACAAAAACTGATCGATGCTTTTGCTGTAACATTTGATGTTAAATTTATCGAGGAAGACGGATCGTCATATGAAGCCGGAATGGTTAAATAAAAAAATAGATCTTAAGACATATTCCCAGATGAAGAAAGCCCTGCGTGCCTTGCGGGTTGAAACTGTCTGCGAACAGGCGATGTGTCCGAATGCCGGCGAATGCTTCGGCCGTAATGAAGCGACTTTTCTTATATTGGGTAAGCATTGCACAAGGATGTGCAGTTTCTGCAATATAGATAAAAGCAAACCCCTTCCTCCCGATCCGGAAGAACCAAAAAGAGTAGCCGATGCCGCAGCGCATTTTTCTTTAAAGCACGTTGTTATCACAAGCGTCACGCGCGATGACCTTCCGGACGGTGGAGCCGCCATATTTGCAGATACTGTGGTCTCAGTCCGCAAAAGATCGCCCGGCGTTACCATTGAAATATTGATACCTGATTTTAAACTTTTAAAGTCCAGTCTTGAGGCTGTTGTAAAAGCTGCCCCGGACATCATAGCTCACAATATAGAAACCATACCTTCTTTATATGCGTCAGTTCATCAGGGCGCGGATTATAAACGTTCTATAGAGGTTCTGCGTATAATTAAAAATATATCTCCGGATATGAAGACAAAATCCGGTATTATGCTGGGTCTGGGTGAGAAAGAGGAAGAAGTGTATTTGTCGATGAAGGATCTGCGCCGTGCAGGATGTGATTTTTTAAGTATCGGACAATATCTTGCTCCAAGCAAACGCCATTATCCGGTCAAAGAATATATCAGGCCGGAAAAATTTGAACAATACAAAGAGAAGGCCAAAGAGCTGGGCTTCTCGCATGTCGAGAGCGGGCCGTATGTGCGTAGTTCGTATATGGCTGGGAGCTATCTAAACCGATAATTTGCCGTGTTAAGCCTGAATTAACAATAACTACTTTTGTTAAATAATACTTGACAAGAAGTTGCTGATAGTTTATACTATCCAAAAAGGAAAATATGAAGATCGTAGGTGTGAATATAAAAAGGTTAAGAGAAGAGCAGGGGCTGACACTCCGTGCGCTGGCCAAGAAGCTTGATATAAGCGCCAGTTTTTTATCGCAGGTTGAAAGCGGCAAAGCTTCACCATCTCTGGCTACCTTGAAGAGCATATCCGATACGCTTTCTACGACTATAGGCAATTTAATAGGCGAGGCTCAGAAGTCGGAGGAGAGTCCGGTGGTAAAGGCGGAAGAGCGAAAATCTATGCAGGAAGCCGGCAAAGGTATAAATCTCTATCTTCTGACATCACGCGATCCTAATAAACAGATGGAACCCCTTCTCTTTAAACTTAAAGAAGGCGCCACATCCGGAGCAAGTTCCTACAGGCATTTTGGCCAGGAATTTGTCTTAGTGCTTAAGGGTTCGATCGAGGTTATGCTCAACAGCACGGTTTATATATTAAAGAAGGGGGATAGTATATATTTTAATTCAAGCGTTCCGCATGCTTTTAAGAATATAGGTAAAGATGAAGCGGAAGCTGTCTGGGTTGTAACGCCCCCGACATTCTAAAAGGCATTTTTTTTGGAGAAAATGTTAATTAATAGTTAATAGTGTTAACTAGCAAATAACAAACTGGAGGTGTGTTGTGAAAGAGTTGATGAAGCAGAAAGCAAAAGGCCTTAAAAAGCCAATGGATAAATTTAAAAAGAAGATATCCGGCATCAGGGTTGACAATACGAGCATGGGCGAGTTTGCTGATATTGTCTCCGCCGAGATGAAAGAGCTGGCGTTCGATAAAGTTACTAAAGATAAGGCAGGCAACCTGATAGGTATCATAAAAGGTTACGGTAACAAGGCTTCCGTCGTGATGGTGTCGCACATTGACGCCATGACGAAGAATCAGCAAAAACTGGAAGGCCTTGATGACAACGGCATGGCAAGATTTAAAGCAGGTATTGTTTCGAGCGTTTATGCCGGAGCATTGATAAAAAATTCGATGCTGCCGTTGACAGGCGACCTGATAGTATGCTGCGTGCCGAGGCATGAAAGCTGTGATTCCGGCGTTAAATATCTTTTTGACGATTTTCTTAAGAATCAGATAAAGAAAATCAAAGGCGTTATCCTTTGTGAGCCTACAGGATTTAATGTTAACCTCGGCCACAAGGGGAGGATGGAATACGAGATAGTGGTGAGGGGAAGGCTGAATGAGAGTTTTCTTGAAAACCGCGGGATGAATATGCTCGGAACGATGTTCCCTCTTATAAGTGAACTTGAGAAAGTGTCGAAAGAATTGCCGAGCGATCTGAATCTGGGCCGTTCCGGCCTTAGGATAAAAGATGTGCGTTACAGCGGATACCATCCGCAGGATGAGGTAAATGAATTCAGGGTAGTTGTTGACAGGGTGTTCATTCCGGAGGAGAGCAGGGACTTTGTTCTGGATAAAGCCAAAACTATAGCCAAGAGTGTTTATAAGACTCAGGCAGATGTTACCGTCAATACTCTCCTCGCCCGGGAAAGGGTTAAAACCTATACGGGTATGGAGCTTCTGTCAGAGAAAGAATCTAAGCCATGGTCTATGGAGAGCCATGAACCTTTTGCCCTGGAGTCGCTTAAGTGCCTGAAGGAAAATGGCTTTAAGTCCGAATTTGGGTATTGGAAGAAGCTGATCACGGAAGGTTCATACACTTACGCAAAACTTAAAATACCAACTATAGGATTTGGCGCCGGACTGGAAGACGCAGGCGATACTGAGCCGGATTTGCTTGGCACCGACCGGATCGAAAGAGCGTCTTATGGACAGGCGCTGATTGTCCAAAGGAATATAGGTATGCCTACTTTTGGCTGGAGCTCGGATGAAATATAAAGATTGTCCCGTCGCAAATATTCTTGTGCTTAATTGCGGGAGCTCATCTTTAAAATATAAGATCCTGAGGATGCCCGGCGGGGCGGAGCTTGTCCGCGGTGAAGCTGAGAGAGTCGGTATTAAAACCAAAGGACCGTCCCTTATCACTCATTATGTTATGGGCAAAAAAAGGATCGTTGAGGCATCCTTGCCGGACCATTCATCCGCGCTTAAAAAAGTTCTTGAGATGATAGCTTGTGATGCGAAAAAAAATAAAGATATCCGATTTGATGCTTTTGCCCACAGATATGTTCATCCCGGCACGTTTTTTACTAAATCCGTAAAAGTTGACAGGACTGTTCTGAACAAGCTTAAAGAGACGCTGCCGCTTGCGGCAATACACAATCCGATATCCTATGGGCTTATTGAATTTTGTCATAGTGAATACGCAAGGATAAGTCAGTACGTAGTTTTTGATACGGCGTTTCATAAGACCATCCCGCCGGAATTTGCTACCTATGCGATGCCGCAAAAGGTTGCAAAAAAATATGGAATAAAAAAAATAGGTTTTCATGGAATATCTCACAGGTATGTTATGGAGGAGGCGTGCAAGTTTCTAAATAAGGACCGGACACAGCAGAAGATAATAAGTTGTCATCTGGGCACTGGCGGATCAAGTGTTTGTGCTATAGATTACGGAAAGTCTATAAATAGCTCTATGGGATTTACGCCCCTGGAAGGCCTTATGATGAATACGCGCTGCGGCGACATAGATCCGGGAGCGGTATTTTACATAATGTTTAAAGAAAGTTTTTCATCGGAAGAAGCTGAAAGTATATTGAACAATAAGAGCGGGATCCTGGGGATGTTTAGCTCTTCATCCGACCTGAGAGATGTCATTGGCGGTATAGATAAAGATAAGCAGGCCAAGGTTACATTTGATATGTATGTGCGCAGGGTGAGGGCGTATATAGGGTTTTATACTCTGATACTTAAAAAAGCGGATATTCTGATATTTACGGATTCGCTGGGGGTGGGTTCATCCCTTCTTCGCCGCAGCATTTGCAGGAATATGCGATTCTTAGGGCCGGACATCGATGAGAAAAGGAATACGCAGTATAAAGACGGTATATATGAGATATCGTCTCCTGCTTCTGAAACCAAAATCCTGGTGATCCCTACGGATGAAGAGATTATGATAGCGCGGGAAGCTTATAAGGAGTCGGCAAGAATATGATCCTGGTAATAGATTGCGATTTAAAGCAGATAAAGATCCGTTCCTTTAAAGAAGTGCATGGCAGCATCTCTGCCTCAGATCATGTTAAAGACATGGAAGAGGTGCGCAGCGATGCGGCGCTTGTAAAATATATCCGTGACATTGCGGGCAGGAGCAGGATAAGGGCTGTCTCTTTCAGGATATTGTTCGGCGGCGATTATTTTGCCGGTCCGGCAATTATAGATTCAAGGTTTTTTACGCGTTTTGAAAAACTTACAGACCTGTTTCCTTTCTATGTGCCGCCGATATCTCATATGCTGAAAAATTTCCGCGCAGTATTTAAAGATATTCCCTTGATAGCATTTTTTGAAACATCATTTTTCCTGAGCCTTCCCGACGAAGAGAAATATTATGCTATGCCATTTAAGTATTCAGAAGACAACAAAATAAAAAAATGGGGTTTTCACGGCATATTCCATTCCGCCAATGCTGATATGCTTTCCGTCAGCAGTAAAGGCGTTTCTATAGTATTTGATAAGCAGACTACCGTGTGTGCTGTTCACAACCGGAAACCCCTGTCCGTCAGCCTGGGGTATACGCCGCTCGAAGGGGTTATGTCCAGAACATCGTGCGGGGATATGGACCCCGGAATAGTCTTTTATCTTATGAACGTCCATAATTTTTCTATATATAAAATAGATGAAATGCTGAAGAATGAGAGTGGGTTTGTTGGACTGACCGGTTATAATATCGGATTAAACGAGATGCTTAAGCTTCGCGGCAAGGACGCAAAGGTCGATCTGGCATTCGATATTTATCGCGCGCAGATAATGAAGTATATAGGGGAAGGAATATCGGTCATGGGAGGCCTTGACGACATAATTTTTTCAGGAAGCAATGTCCGCTTGTTCACACCTATAATTTATGATGTCCTTAAAAAAATATCTTTCCTCGGACTGACCGTTGATAATTTACCATGGGCGAAAGACAAAGATATCATAACTGCCACTTCCGCAGACTCAAGTATAAAAACCCGCATCAATACCATGGACCTGAGCGATATAATTTTCCGTAACAGTCTTTCCTTCCTGAAGAAATAACCGGTTTCTAGGTCGATATGTCGAATTAATTATTCCAAAGCATTTATTCCTGTGGTAAAATAAACAGAAATAGTTTCTATATAGGAGGATATATAGTGGAGGAGTTTCTTAAGAAATTAAAAATAAATAAACTTAAATGTACGCCTAAAAGAAAAGCGGTGATAAGGCTGTTTTTAGATGAAAAACGGTATTTGAGCCCTGACGAGATATTTTCCTTAATAAAGAAAGAATTTAAAAAAGCGAGCCTGCCTTCCGTATACCGCAATTTGGAAGAGTTATGCGATATAGGCATTCTTCTTAAAGTGATGAGGCCTGATAGAAGACTTTATTATGCGCTTTGCGGAGCGAAGAAAGATGCGCACCACCATCATATAATCTGTGTAAAGTGCGGCAAAATCGGCGAGTTTCCAGACTGCGATCTTTTCAATAAAAAAGTGTCAGGAGGATTTAAAATCCTGAATCATTTTTTGCAGCTCGACGGGCTATGCAAAGAATGTAGATAGACAACGTATTATGCCACCCATCGAAAAAATCATACTTAATACACCTATTATGGCCATATTTATTGTTTTCTGGGCCGGTGTCGTCGCTTCTATGAGTTCGTGCACTTTTGTTAGGATTCCGGTCATTTCAGGGTATGTCGCCGGTGCTTCGCATTCCAAAAAGAAAGCATTCCTAATAACCATATCTTTTGTAGCGGGATTAATAGTGAGTTATACAATGCTGGGTATTTCTATCGGCATGATAGGGAACTTTACAGGGATACTTATAAATGCAAGCAAGGTAATCTATAGATTATTAGGTATTTTTCTTATTGTGAGCGGATTGTTTTTTTCGGGCCTTATAGAAATAAGACCTAAACGACATGCCGATATAAGTACTGAAAAATTTAAAAAGAAAGGTTACCTGGGAGCATTTTTATTTGGTGTAGTTTTCGCATTCCTCGAAATGCCTGCCTGTCCGTGCTGCAGCTCTGTCCTGCTTGTGATATCGAGCGTTGTTGTCCTCAAGGGTTCATTTGCGTATTCTTTGATGATATTTTTCAGCTTTGCTTTAGGGCAGAGCTTTCCTATATTGCTGATAGGTTCTTCGACCGGAATTTTGAAATATCTTACGCCAAAAATAGAAAAATCTGAAGAATGGATTAAGTTTATAGCAGGAAACGTACTTATAGTTTTGGGAATATGTTTTTTTATCATAGCTTAACAGGGATGGGTAAATGACAGAAAAAAATCCGCATTGCGCTTGCGGGCATATGCACGACCATGTGCCATTAATAAGCTTAAAGAAAAAATGGTTCTTAAGCGCCATCTTTATTTTTTTAAGTTTAGTCGCGTTAAAACCATTTTTATTTACGCAGATTTTTAACAGAGCCTGTGCGTATGTAGCCTACCCTTTATATGATGACGCCATAAGACAATACAAAAAATGCGTTTTTTTGAATAAAAATAGTGATGACGCCTGGGATTGGCTTGGCTACGCATATAAGGGTAGGGGTGATGTCATGGAGGCGATAGAAACTTATGAAGATGCAATCAGAATAAACCCTGATAACAGAAAAGCTCGTTTCAGTTTGGGTATGATTTATGTGATGAATAAGGATTTTAATGCAGCGGTAAAGCACTTTAACTATATTGTAGCTATGGGCAAAGAAAATGAGGTGACGTTAAGTCTCATATCATATCATCGATCTTCCTGTGAAATGCTCATCACATGCTTTGAAAGGCTGGGAAATGCTGCCGAATTGAAACGTGCCATAGATGTGACATTAAAATTTTATCCGGACAATGCAAAGGCGAAGGGCAAGCTTTTGAAAATCAAGGGTACGTGAGATGAAGATAAAAGTCTGTTTTTTGTCGCTTTTAATAATCGTTGTCATAAGTGTAAGTGGGGGTTTTGGGCCGCGCCGTATTGATTTCGTTAGCATGTCGAGTGCTGCCGAAGCGAGCGTAGGCAAAGCAGGTGAAATTTACACCGTGACCTTTGAGCAGTTGGAGCAGACGAGGAAGTATGCAGATAAGAAAAAGAAAGGTGAAGATATAACAGGTTTCCCTGACGAAATATTGAAGCTTAACGGTAAGATGGTAAAACTAACGGGGAATCTCTTGATTCCAAGTGAACAATATTACATGAATGAGCCGTTAAAGAATTTTGCGATATCCAGGAACGCGTTTGGCTGCCCATGCTGTACGTGGGGGCCTGCGCCCACTGTATTTGATAGTGTTTTTGTGACCTTAAAAGAAGGTGTGCGTTTGGACCCGCCCTATTCTCAACGTGTAACCGTGACAGGAATATTTAAGGCAGAGAAGAGTTCCTGCGAAGACGGAAAGCTTGCAGGTTTATTCTACATAACTAATGCTACGGCTGAGAAGGTTAAGGAATCGTTTTTAAGCAGCATTCTTTCTTATTAATTATTTTGACAATCTTTTTGTTCGGTGTATAATAAATAGAAATGATTTCTATTTATATTGGAGGGCCTATGAAGAGATCGGTTTGTTTTATTATGGTTTTCTGTATGTTAAATGTTTTTCTACCGGGGATTTTATATGCTCCTAAAGCGAATGCTGAAGAGCCGAGAAATATTAATGTAGTTGCGTCTTTTTATCCTATGTATATCATAGCGTTAAATGTCTGTAAGGATGTGCCTGGCGTAACGGTAGAAAATCTTACTCCGCCGACGACAGGATGTCTGCATGATTATTCTATAACGACAAATGATATGAAAAAGCTGGTAGGGGCGGATATTCTTGTCGCAAATGGCGCAGGGATGGAATCGTTTTTAGACAAAGTGGTCGCGCAATACCACGGGATTAAAATAGTTATTTTATCAGAGGGTATTTCTCTTATAAATGATAACGCAGGTGATAATCCGCATGTATGGGTAAGTATTTCCGATTATATATTCGAAGTTAAGAATTTGGTTAAAGCCATGGTATCTTTTGACCCTGTGCACAAAGAGCTGTATATCGAAAATGAGGGTGCGTATATCGCTAAATTAGAGAAGCTGCGTTTATCTATGAATTCAGAGCTGGCGCTGTTTAAAGGGAAAAAAATAGTCACGTTCCATGAAGCATTCCCATATTTTGCCAGAGAGTTTGGCTTGGATATAGCTGCTGTTGTGGAAAGGGAGCCGGGCAGCCAACCGAGCGCAAAAGAGCTGGCCGAAACCGTAGACCTTATTAAAAGAAGCGGGATAAAGACCTTGTTTGCCGAACCGCAGTATCCGGCAACTGCCGCAGATACCATAGCTAAAGAAACGGGTGCGTCGGTTTATGTTCTAGATCCTGCTGTCGCAGGCCCTGATGACCCGGATGCCTATCTGAATATCATGGAAAGCAATCTCATTGTTTTACGTAAGGCCTTGGCTCAATGAATACATGCGAACATTGTTGTACAAAGATAGAAAATTTAAATGTTAGATTGGGTTCTACCGTTATTTTAAATGGTATCAATCTTCATGTAAATTGCGGAGAGCTGATAGCGATAATTGGGCCTAACGGCGCCGGGAAAACGACTCTGCTGCGAGCGATATTAGGGGAAATACCTTATAGCGGCAGTATAAATTTTCAGGTAAAAGGCAAGCTCAATAAGCATCCGCGCATCGGTTATGTTCCTCAGAAACTAAATTATGATCTCGATTCTCCTCTAAGTGTATCCGATCTCATAGCGTCCGCCATCAGCAAAGATCCTGTATGGCTGGGGGTGAAGCATTCTGTAAAAGAAACAATAAAGGCTTCCTTGGAAGGTGTGTCTGCCGGAAACCTTTTGGGAAAAAGGATAGGAGAGCTCTCCGGCGGTGAGCTGCAGAGAGTCCTTCTTGCTATGGCTATGACGCCTAAGCCGGACCTGCTTTTACTGGATGAGCCGATGTCGGGCGTGGACGCTAAAGGCCTGGCACTTTTTTATGAAATAGCATCCTCATTAAAAAAGACGAACGATGTTACGGTGCTGCTTGTTACGCATGACCTTATAGGGGTAGCGCCTCATGCTGACAGGATGGTGCTTTTGAATAATTCTATTATCGCAAGCGGTAAGCCGCAGGAAGTGCTTTCCGATGAGCGGCTCATACAGTCTTTGGGGCCGAGCTTGTGGAATATTTCGAAACTACCCGGCCCTGCTTCGGATAAAGAGGCGCGGTGATCATGGAAAATTTATATAAAATTATGGAATTGATCCTGCCTTTTGGCTGGGCGAAATATGATTTTATGAAAAATGCCATTCTGGCGGTTATCTTAATTACCCCTGTGTTTGCTCTTCTGGGAACAGCTATTATAAGTAAGCACATGGCGTTTTTTTCTGACGTGTTGGGGCATTCCGCTCTGGCTGGTATAGCGATCGGAGTAGTCTTGGGATTGCCGGATCCTTCTGTATCGATGATAGCTTTGGGGGTGGTGCTGGCTATTGCTGTTGTGTTATTTAAAGGGACTACTCAGGCTGCTTCCGATACAGTATTGGGCGTATTTTTTGCTATGGTGGTAGCTTTAGGTATCGTTATCCTTAGCCGCGGGGGTGGATTTGCAAAATACACTGCTTATTTGATAGGCGACATCCTGACAGTTACGCCTTCGCAGGTTGTTATACTGGCATTAATGGCAGTAGGTGTTCTCTTCTACTGTGTGGTATGCGGAAATAAGCTTTCGATGGTTAGTGTAAATTCTTCTCTTGCCTCGAGCCGTGGCATTAATGTACTTCTAATAGAGATAAGTTTTGCCGTTCTTGTAGCGCTTGTTGTAACTTTATCGATACGTTTAGTGGGTATTTTGATAATCAATTCTTTGCTTATACTGCCTGCAGCCGCATCCCGTAATATTGCAGGAGATATGCGCCGGTATACTATGTTTGCGGTGGTAATAAGCCTTGTGTCTGGTGTGGCGGGTTTGATCTGCTCATATTATTGGGGAGCGGCCTCAGGGGCTACTATAGTTCTTTTTGCGGCATTATTTTATTGTTTAACGGCCTTGCTTAAAAAAATATTTAAAAAGTAATTGACAGAGATCTTTTACGTGTTACTATATTTAAAATAGTAACATCAATTTAAGCGAGGTAACGTATGGCGGGATTGGCGCGTTTCGGGATATCCGCGGAAAAAGACCTTCTAGACAAATTTGATCGTTTGATGAAAGCCAGGGGCTGCACAAACCGTTCGAAGGCCTTCTCTGACATCGTGCGTCAGGAGCTTGTTAAGCGCGAATGGGTGGAGGGCAAAGAGGTCGCCGGGGCTATCATAATGATCTACGATCACCATAAGCGGGAGCTTGTGAATAAGCTTATGGATATACAGCATGATTTCAGCAAAGTGATAATGTCGACCCAGCATATTCACCTGGATCATGATAACTGTCTTGAGATAGTGGCTATAAAAGGAACAGCGGAGAAAGTACAGAGACTAGCGGATATTTTAAGGGCGATAAAAGGTGTTAAGCATGCCACTCTCAGCATGTCAAGTACCGGCAAGGGGATATAATTTTTTTTGGTATAAAGTAGCACGATTTTTAAATAAGTAATACTACATAGCGGATGTGGGCATTGAAAAAAAATACTATAGTTGTGACGGGCGGCGCGGGTTTCATAGGGAGTTGTTTTTTGTGGAAGCTAAATAAAGAAGGCATAAATGATATTATAGTAGTAGACAATCTCGGCACTTCAGAAAAATGGCATAATCTCTCCGGCAAAAAGATATCCGATTATATACAAAAAGAAGATTTTTTAGGACTGCTTCATTCCGGTAAGATTTCCGGTATAAAAACGATAGTGCACCTTGGCGCCTGCAGTTCAACCACTTTTACCGATGCTGCGTACTTTGTAAAAAACAATTACGAATATTCCAAAGCCCTCGCTATATGGGCAATAGATCATAGAGTCAAATTCATATATGCCTCATCCGCCGCAACATATGGTGATGGTGAGTTTGGTTATCGGGATGATGTCGAAACCATCCTGAAGCTGAAACCTCTTAATATGTATGGGTATTCGAAGCAGCTTTTTGACTTATGGTTATTAAATAATCGTTTGGATTTGGATAAGGAAGCTACTGGCGTTAAATTTTTTAACGTATTCGGGCCCAATGAATATCATAAAGGCGATATGATGAGTGTAGTGTGCAAAAAATTTAAAGAAGTTACCGATCATGGATGCATAAAACTGTTTAAGTCATATAGGAGAGATTGTAAAGACGGCGAGCAAAAAAGAGATTTTATATATGTGAAAGATGCCGTCGATGTTTTATTTTTCTTTTTGAGTAACCCCGGGAAAACCGGGATATTTAATTTAGGAAGCGGGGTTGCTCATAGCTGGAATGAGCTAGCCGCTGCTATGTTTTCCGCCGTTAATAAAAAACCTTGCGTTAAATATATAGAGATGCCGGAAACGTTAAGAGAGAAATACCAGTATTTTACCCGGGCGGAGATGGGGAAGCTGAGAAAATCCGGGTATGAAAAGAGTTTTGCGACGATCAGCGAATCTGTTAAGGATTACGCCTTATATTTAAAAAATAATAGATATCTGTGAGGTATTTAGAAAGGAGGAGAAGATGCACGATCTGAAATACGCAAATGAAATTATTTCAATGCTTAAGAAGGGTAATTTCAAAAATAGTAAGTGTAGCGTTATTGTAAATGTAACTTTAAGTCCGTTTAGTCATGTTAAGCCGGAAGGGCTTAAAGAAACTTTTAAGGTATTGGCTCAGCCTGAAGGTTATGGACACGTTAAACTTAATGTAAAGACAGGCGAATTTACCATGCATTGTAAAAGTTGCAAAAAGATATCAAAGCACAGCGAACCTGTGTTTGAGTGTCCTATGTGTAAAAGCAGTGATTTTGATATAGATAAAGGTAAAGAATTTTATATCGATTTTATATCGAGCGAATAAAGGAAGGAGAAGCAGCATATGTGGGGTAAAGTAGTAAGAAAACTAACAGTTCTATTCATTGCCATGTCTTTTTTAGCGCAACCTGTGTTTGCGAGCGAGGAAGAGCTCAAAAAAGAAATCGCTGAACTGAAAGCAAAAATATCGGAAATGGATCAGCTGAAAGCGCAGATAGCGGAGCTTCAGAAGCAGGTTGGTGAGCAGAAGTGCGCTATATTGGAACAACAGGGAACTGTAAGGGATGTAAAGCAGTCTCTTATACAGGCTGTGCCTACCGAAGGATTGATAAAATACGCGCCGGGCGAGGGAGTCGAATTGCCATGTGGATTTAAGATACAGGCTGACGCGACGTTTATTGTGCAGGGGACTCCGGATGCTAATAATGCCGGAGACAGCAATAAGTCCAGATGCGATGCTTCGTGGTCTGCAGACATATTTATAGAGAAGGCATTTGACGACTGGGGTCTTGCATTGATGCATCTAGAGCCGGGTCAGTCAAACACTCTTGAAGACAGGCTTAATGTTTTCAGTAATGTTAACAGGGATGCTAATGATACCAACGCAAATGTTCCTATAACGGAAGTCTGGTATCAGCATTACCTTTTTAATAAACAAGTTTCTGTAACTGCCGGTAAAATGGATCCGGCCAATTATCTGGACCAGAACGAATACGCGTTCGATGAAACCACGCAGTTCTTAGGCCGTATGTTCAGGAATTCTGCGGCTATAGAGTGGCCGAATGATAATACTCTCGGCGCTTCTATCTCAATGGTTCTGGAAAGGCTGCCTTATATAGCAGTAAATGCATCATATTTCAACGCAAACAATACCTATAAGGATATTTTTGACAAACCTTTCATATCAACGGAACTTACCTTTATGCCGGCTAAGGCATTCGGATATGATGAAAAAATGTGGGCTGGTAATTATAGAGCTTATTTATGGTATAACGGCCTGGACCATGTTAAATTTACCGCAGTGGAGGATAGTTCCAAGCAAACCAATACAGGTTTTGGATTGAGCTGTGACCAGATGATAACGGATGTTTTCGGCGCATTTGCCAGACTCAGCTGGCAGAGAGGCGATGTCAGTATAGCAAGCACAAATCTGAATGCGGCGCCCGTCGAGTGGATGTGGTCTGCCGGCCTTCAGATGACAGGTAAGTACTGGAAAAGAGACGAAGACGTTCTCGCCTTCGCTATAGGCCAGTTGTTCCCTAGCAGTGAATACAAAGGGTATGATGATGGCACTGTGCATGGCACGGCTGCTGAAGGGCACTTTGAAGCTTATTATAATTTCAAAATTACAAAAAACCTGGCACTTAGTCCGGATATTCAATTTATCTGGAATCCCCGAGGTGTTAATGAATCGTATCAGGGAGACAGCAATACAATATTTGTTTATGGCATGAGAGGTCAAATTAGTTTTTAAGTAAAAACGAAAGGGGACAGTATGCATATACCAGATGGTTATCTAGGGCCTACGACATGCGGATTTTTCTATGTAGTAATGGCTCCCATATGGGCGATAGCTTCCAGTGTGGTTAAAAAAACACTTAAGGCAAAACAAGTGCCGCTTTTAGCTATAGGCGCTGCGTTCAGTTTTGTTATTATGATGTTCAATGTTCCGATACCCGGAGGGACGACCGGACACGCCGTAGGCGGAGTATTGGTTGCGATACTATTGGGACCGTGGGCGGCTTGTATAGCGATTACCGTAGCGCTTGTAGTCCAGGCTCTATTATTTGGTGACGGCGGTATTACTGCGATCGGGGCGAACTGCTTTAATATGGCGTTTGTTCTGCCGTTTGTCGGATACTATATATATAAAATTATCAGTTATAATTCTTCTGCCAGCTCCGGGCGAAGAGTTATCGCTGCAGGCATTGCGGGGTATGTCGCCCTGAATATTGCTGCTGCGATGACGGGATTTGAATTTGGTATTCAGCCTTTATTGCACAAGACGGCAGCCGGACAGGCGCTATACTGCCCCTACGGGTTAAATGTTGCTCTTCCGGCAATGATCGGCGAGCACGCTCTTGTATTTGGATGGGTAGAGGCTATTGTAACGGCGCTGGTTGTTAAATATTTGCAGAAGCAGGATTTGAGCCTGCTTGAAGAGGGGAGGAAATAATAATGAAGCTAACCACAAAATTATGTATAGGATTGGCGGTATTGATCGTCTTGTCTCCCATAGGACTTATATTGCCGGATCATTTTAAAGCAGGCTCGGCATGGGGTGAATGGGGAGCCGATGAAATGCAGAAATTAGTCGGTTATATTCCGCAAGGCCTTGAGAAACTTTCCGCTCTCTGGAGTGCGCCTATACCTGATTATGCTTTTAAGGGCTGGGAAGAAAAAGGATTGCCACAGCTTAGTGTAGCCTATATAATATCAGCTATTACGGGAATAGGGATAACGGTTTTAGCCGTGTTTTTTATAGGGAAGATGCTGGTTAAAAAAGGCGATTAATGTTGGCAGTTAAAAGGAAAAATAATTTCATAGAGCGCTCTATCATGAGCGCTCTATCTTTTTTAAAAGAATCCGTATTTTCGGATGAATACGCGTCGGTGTCTGGTTTTCTGCAGTCGATAGATCCAAGGATAAAAGCTGTGACATTCGCAATTTTTATCGTGACAGTTCTTTTTACAAAAAGTATTGTGGTTTCCTTTTTTCTCTACATTGCATGTTTGTTTCTTGCGTATTTGTCAAAGATAAATCTTGGATTTTTCCTGAAGAGAACATGGGTATTTATGCCCCTGTTCTCGCTATTCATAGCCATACCGGCTTTGTTCAGTTTCTTCTCGCCAGGAGACCCGATATTGACTTTTAAGATAATGAATTTAAACTTTATTATTACGAGACAGGGCCTGCTGGGCGCTTCGCTTTTTGTGACGCGCGTAATTGCCTCAGTCTCTTTTGCTGTGCTTTTAAGCATTACAACAAAACATTTTGAGCTGCTTAAAGTCCTGCGTGTAATAAAGGTGCCGCAGGTATTTGTTATGGTGCTTGGGATGTGCTACAGATATATTTACCTTTTTATGGAAGTGGTCGAAAATACTTATGTGGCTATAAAAAGCCGTGTGGGACGAAGGGTGCATTATAAAAAAGGGCAGCATATGGTAGCATGGAATATGGCATCTTTATGGTACAGGTCGTATCGGCTGAATGATGCTGTGTATGGTGCAATGTTATCCAGAGGTTACCGGGGAGAGCCGGTCGTATTGCATGATTTTAAGACACGGCCTATGGACTGGGTATGGTTTCTTTTAGTGATATCAGCCTCCGGCGCACTTCTTTATTTCGGCGAAATGTGGAGATTTAACATAATATGAGCGAGATAATTTTCAAAGCAGAAGATGTCCGTTTTTCGTATCTTGGGAAATATCCCGCCCTGCGCGGAGTGAATATTTCGGTTGAAAAAGGTCAGCGGGTGGCTATCATCGGAGCTAACGGTTCCGGCAAGTCTACTCTTTTGCATCTTTTCGATGCCCTGATATTCCCTGATAGCGGTTCTGTAAAAGCGTTTGGCGTTGAGCTTGGCGAGGGCGCATTTAATGATGAGGGGTTTAATCATGAGTTCAGGTCGAAGGTGGGCCTGGTATTCCAGAATCCGGATGTTCAGCTATTCTGCCCGACTGTAAAAGAGGAGGTTATGTTCGGCCCGCTTAATCTTGGTTTTGACCGCAAAGAAATAGATAAGGTTTTTGACCCGATAATGAAGATATTCGGCATAGAAGATCTTTCTGATAGGATGCCCCATCAGTTAAGTATAGGCGAGAAGCGGAAAGTATCAATGGCGTCTGTTTTGATATCCGGCCCGGAAGTGCTTTTGCTGGATGAGCCTACTGCCGGGCTTGATCCGAGAACCTCCAGGGGGTTGGTGGATCTTCTTAATAAATATCATGGTGATGGCAAGACTATTATTACTGCGACTCACGATATGCATATAATTGAGGAGATCGCCGATATTGTCTATGTGTTCAATCACGATAAAACGATCATACGGTCTGCTCGTCCAGCAGAACTTTTAGCTGATACTACCTTTCTTCATGAGAACAACCTTATTCATGTCCATTCTCACATTCATGATGGCAAATCGCACGTGCATCCGCACGAACACCCTAGTCATGAGCATACTCATTGACAGGATGCTAGTTTTATAGTAACCTTTAAGAAAATATGGATAAAATCCTCAAAAAACCATACCTTGCCGTAACGTTATTAGTAATATTATGCGCATATCTGTTTTTATTTAAATTAGGGGATATGGCGCTTACCGACCCCGATGAGACTTTCTATGCCCAGACGGCAAAAGAGATGGTCAATAAGGGTGACTGGACGACTCCGTATCTTTACGGCAAACCGCAGTTTGAAAAACCTATCCTGATATACTGGCTGATAGAAATTTCATATAAAATATTCGGGGTGAATGAAATGTCTGCGAGGCTGCCATCAGCATTGTTTGGCCTGATAGGTGTTATAGCTATGTATTTTCTTGGGTCTGTGCTCTTCGGTAAAAAAGCAGGTTTTTTATCAGCGGTGATATTGGCCACAAACGTAGAATATATAGTGCTTTCCAGAGCATGCATTACCGACATGACATTGACGGCATTTATGCTGCTTGGCGTCCTGTTTTTCTTCTATGGGTATCTGAAAAATAAGAAATCCTTTTACATATTATCATCCGCCGCTTTTGCTTTCGCGGTCCTAGCGAAAGGGCCAATAGCAATTGCGCTGCCCGTCCTGGCATTTATTATATTTCTGGCTATAGTTGGAGATCTCGGCAGTTTAAAGAAGATACCATTTGGATGGTGCGTTCTGATATTCGTGGTCATTGCCGGGCCATGGTATTTTACGGCTTATAAGCTTCACGGTATGGAATTTATCGATGCTTTCTTCGGATTCCATAATGTTACGAGGTTTATGCAGTCGGAGCACAAGATCGGCTCTCAATTTTATTATAATATCCCGGTTATTATGGCAGGATTTTTCCCATGGAGCATATTTTTACCATTTGGTTTCTGGTATATATTCAAAAATAGACAGGGGGCCAGGGGCGATGGGCGGGTAGAAGCAAAAGGCTCTGTTTTTGCGCTGGTTTGGTTCTTTGTGATTTTCCTGTTTTTCTCAGCGTCCCGCACAAAATTACCGACGTATGTTTTCCCGACTTTCATATCGCTCGCGCTTATAGTCGGCGCGCTATGGAATGAATTTTTAAATTCAGGCAAAATATCCGGATCCGTCGCTGCAGGGGTGAAGGTATCTTATTATTTATTGGCAATAGCGATCATAGCGGGTGCTGTAGGTTTGTCTATATTTGTAAAGATCGACATGCCCGAAATATTAAAAGGAGTTGTCTTCTCGAGTCTTGTGTTAGTCTTTGGATTTATTGCCTCGGCAGTTTTATTTTTAAAGAAAAAACATTTCGCGTCTTTTTGTCTAATTGTAGTGTCTTTGGCAGCACTGATACTGCCGCTTGATTTTTACGTATTGCCGGATGTTGAGCGCTACGAATCGAGCAAAGAAGTGAGCGGCAAATTGCGCCTGCTGATCAAAGAGGGCGAGGCGCTCGGTTCACAGAGCAACTATCTTCCCGGGCTTGCGTTTTACGCGGATAAATTTCCGGTAGACCTGGATAAACACCACATTATGGTAAATTTTTTAAATTCGGATAAACGGGTCTGGGCTGTAATAAAGGATAAAAACCACAGAGGGCTGTATGATCCGGCGATAAATAATGAATATGTTAAGCCGACCTACCTGTTATATACCGTAGGGAAAAGGTCGATAGTAACCAATGTCGAACCGGACGATGGCGTCTATATCCTGAAAAGAGAATTTGTTAAATGATAAAACATAGCATATCTTTCGTATTTCCGATGTTCAATGAGGCTGAGAATATTGAGGAGACCTTAAGGCGCGCGACAGCTCTGGCGTCGGAGATAGCGGATGACTACGAAATAGTGATAGTTGACGATGCTTCTACCGACGGAAGCGGTGACATTGTTGATAAATTAGCCTCAGCTGATAAGCATATAAAATCCGTACGGCTTAAAGTTAATACAAAATTCGGCGGTGCTTTGAAAGAAGGCCTGAAAAATTCTTCCAAGGGAGTTGTGATATATACTGATTCAGATCTCCCTGCCAGAGAAAAGGATATAAAAGGCGCTCTCGATATGCTTAATGGCGCGGATGTCGTTACGGCATACAGCCTGGTCTTAAAAGACGCTAGTCTTAAGCGTATTATAATGTCGAAAGGTTACAATTTCCTGGTTCGGATTCTTTTCGGTCTTAAAATAAGGGATATAAATTCCGGTCTTAAAATATATAAGAGAAAAGTTATAGAAGGGCTCGATCTGAAATCAAGAAGTCCTTTCATAGATGTCGAAATATTTGCCGAGGCGGCGAGGAGAGGGTTTGCTATAAAACAGTATGGGCTAATATTTGAACTGCGCACAAAAGGAGAATCAACGATATCGAGAATGAGCGTAGTCGCGAGGACATTCTGGGATATGCTGAAGTATAGGTTTTCGAAATGAAGTATCTTATAGTTAGCGCTGATGACCTGGGGCTGTCCGATAGTATAAACCGCGGCATCATGAAAAGCTGTGAGGCGGGGATAACCACAGCCGTTAATGTTCTCTCTTCCGGCGCGGCCTTTTACGATGCTATGGCGCTTCTTAGGGTCGCTAAATTAAAAGAGATAAGCGCGCATCTTGCTCTTACTGAAACTGCCCCCGTGAGCGATCCTTCCGAGGTAGCAAGCCTTGTCACCAGGGACGGAAGATTTCATAAAGGCTATGCGGGTTTTCTTTTACCTTTTCTTTTAGGCAAAATAAGCTCAACGCATATATATATAGAATTGAAGAGCCAGGTCGAAAGGCTGAAAGAATCCGGTCTGCCCATAACAAGCCTTAGTAGTCATCAGCATATCCACATGCTGCCCGGAATATTAGATATCTTCATACAACTAGCAAAAGAATATAGCATCCCCGCTATAAGATATCTGCATAGAGACAGATTTGCTTATCCGTATAACGCGAACAAATTATTTAAAAAAATTATCCTGGGATATTTTGATAAAAATATGATACGTGCGCTTAATAAGGCATCCGTCCTTCACACTGATAATTTTCTCGGATTATTCGATTCGGGAAACATCAGAGAAGATATATTAATGCAGATGCTGACCGAACTACCCGACGGTGTTACAGAGCTTGTAGCACATCCCGGATTTATAAGCGCTGAAGTTTTGGATAGGTGCGTATTTCACCGAAATTGCGAAACTGACCTTGCCGCATTAACAAGCCGCCGCATTAAGAAAGCCATAGCCGATAACGGTATCAAACTCATTACTTTCAGTGAACTTGCCAAACTGCAGGAAAAATAATCCACAGGTTTTAGGTCGCGAAGCGACACTTATGTAAAGAGAAAAAGATTTTTAAGGAAAGGAGAAATATTTCTCCTTTCCTTAAGCTAAGAAATTATCATTATTTTTGCGAAATACATTTAAGGAAAAAGGATACAGCGAGCACTCGAAGATATTGAGAGGTGAGGTGCGAGCGTCATAAGGAAAAAACTACGTTTTTTCCTTTGAAATTTTAGCCGGAGTTTAATAGCAGCTAAAATTGGTGGAGGTGGCGGGAATTGAACCCGCGTCCCCGAACGTCAAAACAAAAGCCGCTACATGTTTATCCTAATCTTTAATTTCCCCTCATGAACTTCAATAGGCGGAATTTCAAAAGGGTATCCTTTTAGATGTCTCGCCCGGATCGCCAAAGGCTAAACTTTCCGGGCCATCCTGCTGTGTGTCGTCAATCCAGCCCCCGCAGGAAAAGAACTGGTTGACGGGTTACCTTATAAAGGTAACGCGACCGGTAGAACTGGTCCCGGCACCACTTGCATGGTGTTCAGGAGTTCGTTTACCGTAGCTGGAACTGTGAAGTTTTCAGCATTTGATTTTTTGCCAGGTGTTTTAAGAGGCCTCCTAGCAACCTCTACATGCTGCTTATGCCTTGCTCATCTGGGTCGAAACCTTTCACCCCCGACGATATATTAAAGAACAATATTAAGCTTTATTTCTCAAAATTCTTTTAAGCTCTCTGTCAGAATCCCGCTTCTTGATAACATCGCGTTTATCGTAAAGCTTTTTTCCTTTTGCCAGCCCAAGCTCAATTTTAACTATGCCATTTTTAAAGTAAGCTTTAAGCGGTATCAATGTTAATTTCTTAGTCGTGATATCCGCCGCAAGTCTTTTTATCTCTCTCTTGTGCAGAAGCAATTTTCTCGGCCTTAACGGATCGGGGTTTGCGATATTCCCGAATGCGTAAGGTGCTATGTGCATATTATACAGAAAAACCGCATTATTGCCTTCGACTCTGGCAAAGCCGTTGGCCAGGCTTGCCTTGGCGGTTCGCAGCGATTTGACCTCTGTACCAGTAAGTGCTATACCAGCCTCAAAGCTCTCGAGTATGTTGTATTCAAACCGTGCGTGTCTATTAGTCGCTATAATGTTATCTGCCATTTTCAAAACTTAATATAGCACAATATCGACGTGAAATCAACCTTGCCAGCGCCGCGGTTTTGAGGTATACTAATAAGCTTAATATTGCCGGAATTTTGTTTAAATGTATGCGGAGATGGTGGAACTGGTCCCTCGGCACGGCCGGAGATAAACGATAGCCTTGCTCGGGACACAAAATACCTAAAAGCTGTTTGAGTTGAGTGAAATTGCGGTATGCGGAGATGGTGGAACTGGCAGACACGCAGGTCTCAGAAGCCTGTGGCGCAAGCCTTGGGGGTTCAAATCCCCCTCTCCGCACCACTTATACTTTATACTATTATGAAAAAAAATTATTACAAATATTACCCTATAATTATTATATGTTGTGCCATTGCATTTTTATCCGGATGCGCGACCAGGGCATCGTATTCTAAACTTGATGCATCTTTGCAGAAGGATGTAAGGATATTAAATGGTTCCGAGTATATACCACTCGTGAAAATATGCGATTTTTACGGTTTTGATTATAAATATGATACTTTTGCCAGGACGGCTTTTATTCGCAAAGGCTCAACCAAAATAATTCTGCGGGATGGGGGAGACAGGGCGCTATTAAATGCAGATATTGTAAAGATGGATAAACCCGCCACTATGAGAGGCGGGGAGCTGTTTATCCCTATTTCGTTTATAAGAAATAATATGGGGGATATGGTAGTTTACCGTCCTGTCGTGAAAACTCCCGTTGCGGCAGAGGGGGCTAAAAGATTTGCAATAAAAACGATAGTCCTGGATCCGGGCCATGGCGGCAATGATCCCGGAGCTATAGGCAGAAGACTTCATATTAAAGAAAAAAACCTGACTCTTCAGTTGGCCAGAAAAATTAAATCCTTATTGGAAGAAGCGGGCATTAAAGTCATTATGACCAGAGACAGCGATGTTTTTATACCTCTTCCCCGGCGCTCAGAGATAGCGAACAAAAGCGGTGCGGATATTTTTGTAAGCGTACATATAAATGCTTCACGTTCAAGGCTTATGAGGGGGTTTGAATGTTATTATCTTTCTAACGCTACAGACGATAATGCCCGTGCGCTCGAAGCATTTGAAAACTCTTCGCTGAAGATGGACGAGGCGGCATCGGCTCAGCATTCCCGGCCGCTTGACAAAACTCTCTGGGATATGACACTTACAGAGAATAGGCTGGAATCCGCCGAGCTTGCCAGCTATATTTGTGATTCTATAAATGATAGTCTGGCTATAGGGAATAGGGGGATAAGGAGCGCGAGGTTCTATGTTCTTAAGCATACTAATATTCCGGCAGTCCTTGTAGAGGCCGGTTATATAAGCAATAGATACGAGGAGCTTAAACTGAAAGATCCTGATTTTCTTGGCCGGCTGGCAGAGTCTATAGCTCAGGGCATACTGAGATACAAAAGAGAATACGAAAAGACAGAGGGTTTTACAAGGATATGAGTGATTCGAGACCTATAGGCATATTTGATTCCGGTGTTGGCGGTCTTACGGTCGTCGGCAAGATCCAGGAGATGCTACCCAATGAAAACCTGGTCTATTTCGGAGATACCGCAAGGGTTCCTTATGGCACTAAGTCGAAAGAAACGGTTACCAAGTTTTCCGTCGAGAATGTTGAATTTCTCATGGAACATAATGTTAAGCTGGTTATAGTTGCATGCAATACCGCATCTTCGCTCAGTCTCGATTTTTTGAAAAGGTGTTTCAGGGTTCCGGTGATAGGTGTTATAGGACCCGGCGCAAGACAGGCGGTCAGTGTTACGCGTAATAATCGTATAGGTGTTATAGGGACTAACGCTACCGTTTCTTCCGGGGCTTATGAGAAGGCGGTAAAGAAGATAAGTCCGCGATATTCTGTGTTTACCCAGGCCTGTCCGTTGTTTGTTCCTCTGGTGGAAGAGGGCTGGGATGATAAAGACGTTACGAAGACCGTTACGCAAATTTATCTGAAGCCTTTAAAAGGAAAACGTGTCGACACTCTTATAATGGGCTGCACTCATTACCCTATTTTGAAAAATGTGCTTAAAAAAGTTATGGGACCCGGAGTTGTTCTTGTAGATTCTGCAAACGAGGTGGCAAAAGAGGCCAGGGACATACTTGATGCGAGCGGTCTGCTGAATGCTTCGAAAAAAGCAGGAGACCACAGGTTCTTTGTCAGCGACGAGCCAAACCGGTTCGTCCGCATAGGCGAGAAATTTCTGAAGAGAAAAATAAAATGCGTAAAGAGAGCAGTTTAAATGTTTGAGATAAAAGTTAAAACAGATTTCAGTGCGGCGCATAACCTGAGGAACTACGAAGGGAAATGTGAAAAATTGCATGGCCACAACTGGATAGTGGAGGCCGTTTTCCGATATAAAGATCTTGATGAAAATGGCCTGGCCGTAGATTTTAAGATCGCGAAAAAGGCGCTTAAAGACAGCGTTGAGGAATTTGATCATTCTTATCTGAACGAGCTGGAATTTTTTAAAAAAGTAAATCCTACCTCGGAGAATATAGCGAAATTTATTTACGACAAACTGAAGAAAAATATGAAGAGCGTGTATTCGATCGCGGTATGGGAGAATGAAAAATCCTGCGCCGTTTATTTTGAATAAAAAAATGGCAACTAAGAAAAAATCGGTTGTACTTCTTTCGGGCGGACTAGATTCGGCAGTTACCCTGTTTTTTGCAAAGAACAGGGGGTATGAATGCTATTGCCTTAATTTTGATTACGGCCAGCGCCACCGCATTGAGATGAAAATGGCCGCGAAGATTGCCAGAGCGGCAGGCGCTGATTTAAGAACGGTTAAAATAGGGATGCCCTGGGGCGGTTCGAGCTTGCTTGATAAAAAACTCAACCTGCCTTTACGCCGGCATCCGGCGGTAATAAAAAGATCCGGTGTGCCGTCGACGTATGTGCCTGCGCGCAATACGATATTTTTGAGCATTGCGGCGTCTTACGCAGAAGCAATAGGAGCCGATGCGATATTTATCGGTGCTCATTCTGAGGATTCGAGCGGTTATCCGGATTGCCGTAAAGAATATATTGAAGCTTTTGACCGCGTGATAAGGATCGGAACCAAGCGCGGCATTGAAAACAGGCTTAAGCTGATTTCACCGCTTATAAAAATGCCTAAGAAGAAAATTGTTGAGTTGGGGCAGCGTCTGAAAGTTCCTTTTAAGTATACCTGGTCTTGTTACAAAGGCGGGGCAAAGCCCTGCGGCGAATGCGATTCCTGTGTGTTAAGGGCGAGAGGTTTTAAGGAAGCCGGCATTGACGATACAACCGAAAGATGAAATATATGAACAATGTTAAAGCAGAAATAACGGAAATTTTTTCATCGATACAGGGAGAGGGCATATTCCTCGGCGCGAAACAGATATTCGTCAGGTTTAAGAAGTGCAATCTTAATTGTGTATTTTGCGATGAAACCAGGAGCTCCGAGCCCAAGGAATACACTTCCATAGAGCTTTCGAGACACATAAAAGCTATGGATGCTGAAAAAGGGCCGCACCATTCCGTTTCTTTTACCGGAGGTGAACCGCTTTTGTACTGGGATTTTCTGGAAGACCTTCTTAAGACGATGAAGAAAAACAGGGGATTTAAATCATATTTAGAAACTAATGGCACCCTTCCAGGCGAGTTGTCGAATATAATAGACCTTGTGGACATAGTTGCCATGGACTTTAAGCTGCCATCCGCCACCGGCGAGAGAGAGTACTGGTCTGAGCACGCTGAATTTCTTAAGATAGCATCAAAAAAGAAGGTATTCGTTAAAGCGGTAGTTACGCCCGAGACAAACATCGAAGATATTGAGAAGGCGATACAGCTGATAAAGAAGTCGCATAAAAATATACCTTTTATACTGCAGCCGGTCTCTCCTGTAAGCCCGGCCGATAAAAGCATAGATCGTGATAGGCTGCTTAAGTTTTTAGAAGTCGGATCCAGGAACGACTTTATCAATATGCGGGTAATTCCTCAGATACATAAAATTTTGAAAGTGAAGTGATAAAATGAAAAGATCGTTATATGAAGGATTGCAGTCGAAAGTTCGTTCGCTTAAAACGCCGGTCATAGAGACATGGAAGAATCAGTATCCTGACAGGGACTATGTTATCACGATAGATATCCCCGAATTTACATGTATATGCCCTAAGACAGGATTGCCGGATTTTGCGACTATAGTAATAAGGTATATTCCTGATATTTTATGTGTTGAGCTGAAGTCTCTTAAATATTACACAATATTTTACCGCAATATAGGGATATTCAACGAAAATGTTATTAATAAAATGCTCGACGATCTGGTGAGGTCCTGCAAACCGAGATGGATGGAACTGGTAGGGGAATTCAACGCGCGAGGCGGAATAAAGACGACTGTGCGGGCGGAATATAAAAAGGAATAATGAGAAAAATAAACGTATCCATAATAAAAGAAGCTGTCTATGAGCTTTGCCTGAAGGCAAATTTTGAGCTTAGAGGCGATGTCCTCAGAGCTCTTGAAGATGCCCTCGCCAAAGAGAAGAATGCACGCGCTAAAAATATCATTAAAACAGTTATAGAAAACGCTGAGCTTGCAAAGAAGGAACGTATTGCCATATGCCAGGATACCGGAATGGTGATTGTTCATATCTCGATAGGACAGAACGTTTCGTTTGTCGGCGGAGATCTGAATGCGGCTATCAATAAAGGCGTTGCCGAAGCGTATAGAAAAGGCTGTTTACGAAAATCCGTAGTATCTGATGCTATTGTCCGTGAAAATACAAATACCAATACCCCCGCTGTGATTTACGCTGATATTATCGAAGGCGATAGGGTGAAGATTATAGTTTCACCCAAAGGTTTCGGCAGTGAAAATAAAAGCATGATAAAGATGTTCAAACCCACCGATCCGTTTGAAAATATAAAAGAATTTATATTGGATGTGGTCAGAAAAGCCGGGCCGGATGCCTGCCCGCCTATGATTTTAGGTATAGGATTGGGCGGAACGTTTGAAAAATGCGCATATCTTGCGAAGAAGGCGCTTCTTCGTCCTATAGATAAAAGAAATCCTAAAAAGCATATTGCGAAATTGGAACGAGAGCTTATGCGCGAAATAAATTATCTTGGTATGGGGCCGATGGCGCTGGGCGGCAGCACCACAGTGCTGGGCGTAAACATACTGGAAGCCCCTACGCATATAGCAGGATTGCCGGTTGCGGTAAATGTCAGCTGCCATGCTACGAGGAGCGCTGAGAAAACTATATGAGCGCCTTGAAAATAAAAACACCTATTACGAGCGACGCTGCTATGTCTCTGAAGGCAGGCGACGAAGTCCTGCTGACAGGTGTTATATTTACTGCGCGAGATGCCGCACACAAAAGGCTGCATGAGGTTATCGCTAAAGGCAAAAAGATCCCGATCAATCTAAAGGATATCGTAATATATTACGCAGGTCCCACACCGCCTGTGCCAGGCAGGGCAATAGGGTCATGCGGACCTACTACGAGCTCCAGGATGGATCTGTTTACCCCTGAACTTTTGAAATTGGGATTGGGTGCTATGATAGGAAAAGGCGACAGGTCTTTGGAAGTCCGTAATGCCATTAAAAAATATAAACGTGTATATTTTCTGGCTACAGGAGGCATAGGTGCGCTTCTTTCAGCCAAAGTAAAAGCCGCCAAGGCGATATTGTTCAGTGATCTCGGCCCGGAGGCAATATATAAAATGGAAGTTGTGGATTTTCCATTGATTGTAGGAATAGACTCGAAAGGGAATGACATATATGACAAGGCCAAGTGGAAGAGCGTCTGACGAATTACGAAAATTAAAGATAACGAAGAATTATATTAAGTATGCTGAAGGGTCATGCCTTATAGAGATCGGCGATACTAAGGTGATCACGACCGCGACGGTGGAAAATACCGTCCCGCCTTTTATGAAAGGCAAAGGTACTGGCTGGATAACAGCGGAATATGGTATGATACCGCGCTCGTGTAAGACACGCGTGCAGAGGGAAGCGGCAAAGGGCAAGCTCGGCGGTAGGACTATGGAGATACAGCGTCTGATAGGCCGGTCTATGAGATCGGTGGCCGACATGTCAAAGATAGGCGAGAGGACGATATGGATAGACTGCGATGTCATCCAGGCTGACGGCGGAACGAGATGCGCGAGCATAACCGGAAGTTTTGTTTCAGCGATACTCGCGTTGGAGTCTATGCGTAAGTCCGGGCTTATCAAAGAGATCCCGGTTTCAGATTATGTGGCTGCTATCAGCGTCGGCATGCTGGACGGAAAGCCGGTGCTTGATCTAGATTATGACGAAGATTCTACCGCGGAAGTTGATATGAATATTATTATGACCGGTGACGGCAGGTTTGTCGAGATCCAGGGAACTGCTGAAAGGGAGCCGTTCTCAAAAGAAGATATGAATAAACTTATTACGCTTGCGAAAAAAGGTGTCGACGAACTTATCTGTGCGCAGAAGAAGGTGCTGAAAGGCATTGTTTAAATATGCGCCGTCTTGTTATTGCTACTAAAAATGATAAAAAGCTTTATGAGCTCAGAAGGTATCTTAAGGGCATAAAGGCCGAGGTGGTCTCTCTTAAAGAATTTAAAAATACCCCGCGTATAGTCGAGAACGGAAAAACGTTTAAAGCAAACGCGACCAAAAAGGCACTTATAATATCGCAGTTTGCGAAAGGTTTGGCAGTGGGGGATGACTCAGGTCTCGCCGTCCGGGCTTTGAAGGGCGCTCCGGGAGTGAGATCCTCCAGATTCGCAGGTCCGGGGAAGAGCGATAAGCAGAACAATAAAAAAATACTGAAACTTTTAGAAAAAGTACCGCCGGAAAAAAGACAGGCAAAATTTGTCTGCGCCGTCGCTATATGCGACAATGGCAAAGTCCTTAAGGTGCTGGAGGAATCCTGCAGCGGCATGATAGCATTTTCAGAAAAAGGCGGTTACGGGTTTGGTTATGACCCGTTATTTCTTATACCTAAATATAAAAAGACGTTCGGTGAACTTGGCCTTAAAGTGAAAGATAGGATGAGCCATCGCTCCAAGGCGTTAAAAAAAGTTCGCGAATTTTTGAAGAAACATCTATAATATAGTTTTCCCGGGAAGTAGCGCAGCTGGCTAGCGCACCTGGTTTGGGACCAGGGGGTCGCGAGTTCGAATCTCGCCTTCCCGACCAGTTAGTATTGTTCTTTATGCGTCCCTGTAGCTCAGTTGGATAGAGCATCTGCCTTCTAAGCAGAGGGTCGCCTGTTCGAATCAGGCCAGGGACGCCATATTTACCCCACATTGTGATTATGAGAATATTGCTATTAGATGGTTCTACCGAAAATGATACTGCTTTAAAAACCACGCTCGAAGTTATCAAAAAAACTCTCAATTACAGCAATTATGACGTGAAGCTTTTTACTCTCCGTGATATAAAAATAGATCACTGCCTGGGCTGTCTTGACTGCTGGTATAAGACGCCGGGCTTATGTGTTATAAGTGATGCAGGCAAAGAAATAGTCCGCGCAGCCGATGAGAGTGATTTGTGGATATCTCTGACGCCTATTACTTACGGCGGATACTCCTGGCATCTTAAAAAACTGCTCGACAGGCTGATAGTGATATTGTTTCCTTTGTTTATAAAAATAGACGGCGACATCCATCTGCGCCGTAGAAATAATAAAAAATCCAAAGTTATAGTTTTTGGATCAATGGCTGCCGAAAACAAAGAGCTCGAAGACGTTTTTAAAAAACTCGTCAGCCATAACTCGATAAATTTTCATGGCAAGTGTATTGTAAAGACCGTTTTGGGTAGTAACTGCACCGAGGACGTAATAAAAGGCATGGTAGATGATGCTTTAATGCGGGCGGGTGTTCATAAATGAATACTAAAAGAAAAATCCTTATTTTAATAAGTTCTCCCAAGCAGGGTCATAAGTGCGCTTCCTGGATAGCGGGAGATATGTTGGCAAAAGCACTTGCCGGTAATAATGTAGAATCTACCATTATTAATCTTGCTGCCCTGATGAATTCTGAAAAGTGGGAAGAGAACTTACTATGTGCAATTAATGGCCATGAGAATGTTGTATTTTCTTCTCCGATAAATAACGGCGGTCCGCCGTCTTTTGTAATACGCGCCATGGACAGTTTGAAAAAAAATATGTCCAAGATAAATAACAGCAAAGGTATGTTCGCCATATCAAATTGCGGTTTTCCTGAGGCAAGGCAGAATAATTCGGCCGTAAATATTTATAGGCAATTTGCAAAAGAATCTGGCTTTTCCTGTCTAGGAGTTTTTGCTATAGGGATGGGACCTATGTTGATGTATGGCCGCGGTTTAGTTCTCACGATCCTAGGTTTGAACATAAAAAAAGCTTTCTCTGTGGCCGCTAAAGCTATCGCGCGAGGCGAAGCGGTGCCGAAAAGAGCCGAAGAACTTATCTCTAAACCGATAATCCCTGTCGGCATGTATGTCTTTAAACATAATTTCGATATCTTTAAAAACGAAATAATGTTTAAGCTTAAAGGAATTACATTCCAGGCGGAAAATTGAATAAAAACAAGCTGAGATATGCCTTAAGCAGGAATATCAAGTCTATCCCCAGACTACTCCTCACTTTTACAGACAACTACCTTGTAGCTATGACGCAAAAGACGCCGCGTAGAGGCCCTCTTTTTTTTGTATGGGATATAGCAGCAAGCTGTAATCTCAGGTGCCCTTTTTGCGGATTTTGGAAAGCCGGGCAGGTGCCGGCGCAAATTAAAAAAGAGCCGGACCTCAGACAAAAAATAAAAATTATAAAAAATATAGCTGAAAGCGGCGTATGGTTCCTGAGCTTATGCGGAGGAGAGCCGTTATTATGCAAAGACCTGGATGATGTTATACGGGAAGCCAAATCCTCGGGCATGATAGTGAATGTTTCGACGAACGGCTTTCTTCTGGAGGAAAAAGCGGAATCGATGATAAGGGGCGGGGTGGATTTTATCACTATAAGCATAGATGGCCCCGATGCGGAAACCGTTGATAAAATAAGAGGCCGGGACGGATTGTTTGACAAAATAGAAAATGGTATAAAAGCGATACGCAATTTTTCTACAAGATCGCCGGTGTTTATAGAGGCACGATATCTTATCAATAAGCAGAATTATCTTTTTGTGGAGGATTTTGCCGGCCATTTTAGAGAAAAAGTTGATGCTATATCGTTTAAGCCTATTTATAAAAACACAGAACTGTCTTATGACGTTCCCGAATACATGAGGTTCAGCGCAGAAGATGAGCCTGCATTCAGGAAGTGCTTTGAGGGCTTACTGAGAAAATATAAAATTCTGAATACAGTTTATCACCGCAATATACCGTCATTTATATTCCATCCCGAAAAACTGAAAGATAAATTTTTATGTTTTGCCGGCACGTTCTTCGGAGGTGCAGATGTGTCGGGCAATTTATTGCCATGCCATGAATTGACCATGTCGCCCAATGTGCCTATAGGCAATCTGAATGATACAAATCTCATAGATCTGTGGCACAGTGCTGAAATGCAGGATCTGCGCTGTGCGTTCAGGTCTGGCGCAAGATGCGATTGCTGGATGGATCGTTTTAGTCTAAATATACCGCTTCAAAAAATAACAGGTTTAAAAATATGATAAGACGCCGAAAGCCGCGATACTATAAGGGTGAATTTAGAGATGTATTCAGCCTGATATTTACTGGCCAGACGGCAAAAGGCCAGGATATAGCATTGTTCGAAAACAAATTTGCGGAATATGTAGGCACGAAGTTTGCTGTATCAACCTGTTCAGGGCGTGATGCATTATCACTTATTCTTGACGCGCTGAAGCTTGAGCGAGGCGATGAAGTTATAATGCCGGCATATACACTGAAGGATCTGGTAGATCTTGTTATAGCCAAAGGGCTGGTGCCCAAACTGGTCGATGTAGAGAAAAAATCATTTAATATGGATCCGCAGCTGATATCCGCTCACATTACTCCTAAAAGCAGAGTCATAATAGCGACCCATCTTTTTGGAGTCCCATGTGATATGGAAAAGATAACAAGCATTGCAAAAAAGTACGGCATGGCAGTTATAGAGGATTGCGCGCATGCTTTAGGCGCAACGATTGACGGAAAACATGTAGGTTCTATTGGCGACGCCGCATTTTTTAGTTTCGAAACGATCAAAGGCATAAACACATTCGGCGGCGGTATGGCAACCACCAATAATGAGAGTATCATAAAACATATCAAATCCGCCCTTGAATCATATCCCTATAAAAGTTATGGCATTCTAACCAAAATATTATTTTCATACGCAGAAGATCTCCTCATGAATTCACCCGCATATCCTGTCCTCATAAGATTCCTGGCTGGCAAAAAAACTTCCGGCATCATAAGCAGATTTTATCTGTCTACGCGCAGATCAGCGCGTGCTAAAAAATCGCGTTTTACCAATCTGCAGGCTTTTTTAGGGCTAAGACAACTGGGGGATCTTGAGTATAAAAATAAACTAAGAAACAATGCCGCGGATCGTCTTATAAAAAGGCTTGGCGATAATATATCATTTCAGGATATCTCTGTGCAGGGAGATAGAATATTCTATTTTTTTGTGATAAGATTAAGTAGTTATAACGGCGCAATAGAGGATATCCGCAGAAAGCTGGTGAAAAGGGGTATTGACTCCGGCGTAAAAGGCGAAATAACCGACAACTGCGCTTTGTATCTGAACTTGGAAGAGGAATATCCTGTGGTTAAAGGTGTTTATGAATCTTCCATCCAATTGCCGTTATATGACGATATGACAGATCGTGAAGCTACAATAATAGCAGATGCCTTGAGCGAGGCATTAACCTGAAGAGGGGATATGAATAGCAGCTTTAAAATATCTTTTATCTCCATAGCCCTGATAGTGGTAATAGGATTTGCCATATATGCCAATTCATTACAGAACCAATTCGTTTACGATGACGACCTACTAGTAAAAAATAACGTATTCCTTACAAAGCTCAGTAATATAAAGTATCTTTTTACAAAAGAGTATTACGCCGGCTCCGGCGAATTTTCTTATCGTCCCCTGACTACACTTACATTCATAATCGATTACCATTTCTGGAAATTTAACCCCGTCGGATATCATCTGACGAATATCTTTTTCCATGTGCTGGCCGGAATAGCGCTTTATTTTCTAGTGTTACTTATTACGCCGATGCTGGACGCTAAGCTTCCGGCGCGTTTAGTTGCCGCATTATCCGGCTTGTTTTTTATTGCCCACCCCGTCCAGACTGAGGTGGTGAATAGCCCTGCGTTCAGGGGCAGCGCTATTTTCTGCGCTTTGTTTTTCACCGCGATCATTTTTTATCTGAAAGTGAAAACCTCTGAAGGCATAAAGAGAACCGTATTTTATGCCTGTTCTTTATTATTCTGCTTTCTTGCTATATTTACAAGAGAACTTGCCGTCGGTGCAGTGTTGTTATTGGTAGTTATAGACGTATGTACATGGAAAGGCGGCGTGGATAAGAGCAAATTAAACAATGCGATCAAAAATGCGATTTTTATATACGCCGGATATGTTGCAATCGCTATCTTTTACGAGTATATAAGCCTTGTTAAATTTGCCTCTCCTGCAGTGCTATTTAAAACACGTCTTAATACAGACCTCGGGTATCTTGTAATGATGGGAAGCCAATACATCTTACATTACCTGAAGCTGCTATTGTTCCCTATACAGCTTTCTGCTGAATATGTTTTTCGTATGTCGCATTCGATGCTGGAATCGCAGGCTTTATTTTCATTTATAGCTATTGCAGCGCTTATTCTGTTTGTTATCCGTAAATTTAAGCAGGACCGGATCTTTGTATTTGCAATGGCATGGATATTCCTTTCCGTCGGGCCTACTATAGCGCATCCGTATACGCCCGTCGCCGAAAGACTTCTCTATCCCGCCGTCGCCGGATTTTCTATGCTGCTTAGCGCTGTGATCTTGAGGATTTACGCGAATAAAAAATACCAGCAAATAGCTATTGCCGCTGCTTCAGTTATTTTTATTTTCTATGGTTGGAGAACTGTAACGCGTAACATGGATTGGAGGAATCCCGTTGTATTTTGGGAGGAAAGGGTGAGGCGCCCCCCGGCTACAGCGCGCTCTCATGTCAGTTTAGGCACAGCGTATCAGGATCTGAAACTTTACGATAAAGCAGAAGAGCAATTCACAACAGCCATATCTATTGCCCCTGATTATGCGGATGCGCATTTAAGCCTCGGCAATATATATTTTGAAAAAGGGCTATATGATAAAGCTATTGAAGAGACCAGGAAATCCGAAAAATTAAACCCCGATGTTTTGACCAGTCATTTTAACGTGGCTAATTCCTATCTCAAGATGGGCCGCTATGAAGATGCTATAAAAGAATATGGGATATTTCTGGATAAACAGCCGTTCCATCTCCAGGCCAATAATAATCTCGGTAATATTTATTTCAAGATGGGCCGTTATGATGATGCGATAAAGCAGTTTAAAAAAGCTCTTCAAATAAAAGCAAACTACATGGATGCCTGGTATAATCTCGCAAATACATATATGGCTAAGGGTGATTATGACGCGGCTATAAACACCTATAAAGATCTTTTGAAAGAAAAACCGTCTAATTATAAGGCCAGGAACAATCTTTCAAATATTTATGTAAAGATGGGCCGTTATGATGACGCTATAAATGAGCTTAAAAAGGCTGTAGAGGCGAATCCTGATTTTGCAGGCGGTTATTATAACCTGGGCAATGCGTATTATAAAAAAGGGCTCGTCGATGACGCTATAGCTTCATTTGAGAAAGCTGCAAAATCAGACCCTAAATTTTTAGATGCATATAACAACCTCGCAGTGATATATCTAAAGATGGGTATGAAGGAGAAGGCTCTTAGATACTGGCAGAAGATGCTGGATGTGGATCCGAACAATGAAAAAGCGCGAAATGGCATAGCGTCTGTTAAAGGAAGCTTCTGATGAAGCCATGCGTTGCTTTTGCACTGGATTGCTGGATAGGGCCGTTGATATGTTATCCGTTATCTTTGTTTAGCCGGATGCAAAGATTTTTCTCTCCCAGAGTAAAAATTAACCCAGAACCAAAAAAAATAATATTTTTAGAACTTTCTGAAATGGGGGCAGCCATTCTGGCCTATTCGGCCATGAAGGAGGCCAGGGAAAGCTATCCGGATGCACAGCTCTATTTCTGGATATTTAAAGATAATGTCGAAAGTGTTTATACTCTCGATGTTATACCTAAAGAAAATGTTATAACGATACGAACGGATAATATTTTAATTCTGCTTTTTGATACCATAAGAAGTTTACGTAGGATAAGGCGGGAGAAGATAGATACCGTAATAGACATGGAGCTGTTCTCCAGGTTCACAAGCATATTGGCGTTTTTCAGCGGTGCGAAGACAAAGGTTGGGTTTCATAAATTTACCCTCGAAGGCCTTAGCCGTGCGGATATCTACACGCATAATGTCATGTATAATCCGTATAGCCATATAAGTAAGAACTTTTTAGCGCTCGTTCGGTCCATCAAAACCGCGTACGAAGTGCCTTACCTGAAAACAGCGCTGGGTGGCACTGAAACAACAGTGCCCTTAATGAAATTAACACAGGAAGATATTACAGGTATATGGGACAAGCTGAAAAAAATTAACAGTGCGATAAATAAAAATAACCGCATAATAGTTTTAAATCCCGGCATAGGTGAGTTTTTATTTCTGCGCAGGTGGCCGGTCGAAAATTATATCGAACTTGCCGGCAGGATGCTTAAGGACGAAAACACATTTGTAGTTTTTACAGGCATAAGCGCAGAATCAGAAGACGGCGCGGATGGCATAGATTATTTATCCGGCAATAAGCGTTTTATAAATATGATAGGCCGGACCTCGGTTAAGGAAATGATAGCATTGTGCAGTATTGCTTCGCTATTTATAAGTCATGACAGCGGTGCCGCTAACCTGGCTTCTCTTACAGCTGTTAACATGGTGGTGCTTTTTGGCCCGGAGACGCCGGTCCTTTACGCTCCGCTTAAGGAAAATAAAAAGGTGCTGTATAAAAAATTGGCCTGCAGCCCCTGTTTCTCAGCGTATAATCACAGGAATTCCGTATGCCGTGATAATAAATGCCTTAAGATGATAACCGTGGATGAAGTCTATTCTGATTCAATAAATTTCTGATATGATACGCCCATTTTTTTATAAAATTTATCAAAACATGATAAGGCTGGTCTTCAGGTTATTTTTTTTTAAAATAACTGTAAAAGGTGCTTCAAACATACCAAAAGAAGGTGCGTGCGTGATCGCGTCCAGCCATATAGGTCACATAGACCCCTATCTTTTAACCACAATATTTCCGCGGGAGATGGCTTTTATGACCGGCCTCAATGTATTCCTAAGATTTATTGCCAGGGCATTTGTCGGGGATTGTATTGCCGCTACAGGGCCTATGGCGATAGTGGAGGCATGCAGAAGGATCGCAAACGGCAGGATGGTGCTATTTTTCCCCGAGGGGGGCAGGAATGAGACCGGGCATCCTATAGAAGGCAAACCTGGCGCGGCATTAGCGGCATTGAGGACCGGAACTAAAATTTTACCGGTAAAGATAACAGGCACTGACGAAGCTTTAAATATCAGAAAGTGCCGCGTCAAATTTGGCGCTAAGATAGGCGTTTCCATAGGTACGCCCATCTTGCTCGACGGATCATATGATACCGAACCGATATGGGCCGGTGCCAAAGAGGCCACGAAGCTGATAATGCAGCGGATAGATTCTCTGGAGTAATCTTTTATCCGGCGCAGCTGTTTTGCAGCCAATTATTATTGTAAGAGAGTGGTCAGCGCAGCGGGTAAATGATATAATTAATAAAATGATAAAGATAACTGAAGACCTCATAAAAAATGTTTCGGAGAAAGCGAAAGTTTCGCCCAGGAAGAGGACTAACTATAATTTTCACTCCTCCGACTCCGCGATATTTCAGCGGATGCTTAATGCCGCAGAAGTGGGGACATATATACAGCCGCATAAGCATGAAAACCCCGACAAGGTTGAAGTCTTTGTGATATTGAAGGGAAGGGTTGTGGTGGTAGAATTTGATGATGCCGGCAAAATAATAGATCATGTTGTCCTTGATCCCGAGGCTGGCGCAAAAGCTGTAGAGATACCTCCCCGTAAGTGGCATTCTTTCATTGTCCTGAAACCCGAATCCGTCCTGTATGAGGCAAAGGAAGGGCCCTATGATAAAAATATCGAAAAGAAATTTGCCGGGTGGGCGCCGTCTGAGGGTTCGCCGGATTCCGGCGATTTTAATAAAAAGGTTTTAGCAAAACTTAACTTAAATGAATAAATCTTTTAAGATATTCAGAAGTTTCGGAGTAAAAGTGGCGGCAGCTTTCATACTGCTGATGTGCCTTTCTGCCGCCGTGAGCAACCTGCTCATATACGAATATTCTCTTAAATCACAATTTGATCAGTTGAGAGACAAATTGACGACAGTCGCCCAGGCCGTTGCCATGACTATTGATCAGGAAAATCTTATCGGGATACCTTTAAATAAAGATGGATTGGCGAGCCCGCAGTATAAAGCTGTAGAGGCTGAATTGCTGAAGATGAAAGAGGTCATGCCGTCGCTTGCTTATATGTATATACTGAAAAAGACAGAGCAGGACGGTATCCTGCAGTTTATTATGGATATACACCCGGGCCATTATGAGACGGCTGTTGCTTCTGCCTCTCCTGGTGAGATTTATAATGCAAAATCTTACTCGGAACTGCTCAAAGCTTTTAACGGGCCTACAGCTGATAAGAAGATGATATCTGACAGGTGGGGTGTTTTTCTGTCCGGGTATTCTCCTATACGTGACAAAAACGGTAATGTGATCGCGATCCTGGGTATAGATATGGCAGCCGATGATGTTTATAGTGTAGAAAAAGAGACCAGGAGGCGCGCTGCCATTATCTTCGTATTGGGGGTTTTAGTATCGGCAATATTCGGGCTCGGCATAGCCAGGCGGGTCGTATCGCCGATAAAGAAACTTGTCGCAGGAACGCGCCATATATCGTCAGGGGACCTTAAATATAAAGTTGATATTAAAAGTTCAGACGAGATCGGTGAACTTGCGTCTTCATTTAATAAGATGGGATCCGATCTTCATAAAGCAAGAGAGGCGCTTCTAAATTATTTTTACCGCGCGGTCCAGTCGCTTATAAGAGTTCTCGAAGCAAGAGATCCGTATACGCGCGGCCATTCCGACAGGGTGGCTGAATATACCGTGAAGATAGCGCGTAAGATGGGGATTGCGGAGGGCAAGATAGAGCTGCTGCGCGAGGCTGCGCTTTTGCATGACATAGGTAAGCTGGGCATACAGGAAATGATACTCAGTAAAAAATCTGTTCTTACAGATGAAGACTGGTATGCTATAAAAAAACATCCGGAAATAGGCGAGGAGATATTAAAGCCGGTATCTTTGGACCTGGAGTTATTAGCTATGGTCAGGGGTCATCATGAACGTTATGACGGCAATGGTTATCCCGATGGGCTTAAAGGGAGTGAGATAAGCGTGTCGACGGCCATAGTTGCCGCCGCAGATTCTTATGATGCGATGGTTTCTAACAGGGCTTACAGGCATAAGAGCATAACCAAAGCAGACGCTATATTGCAGCTGAAAGCTAATAGAGGACTTCAATTTAATCCTGAAGTCATTGATGCGTTCATTAAAGTTTTAGAAGAAGAAAGTGAGTCATAGATGCCATTTGCGCAAAAACTGCTTTATTATGTGCCGCCGATGATTCTCGGCGTGGTTATAATTTTGATTTTTGTAGGGTTTGCCATAGGCGGTATACTTTTAGTCCGCCGGTTTATTCCGCACCATAAACTTAAAGTCCATAACGATGTTGCCAGTGCTATATTTAATACGCTGGGTGTTGCTTATACGGTGCTCCTTGCTTTTGTGGTGGTCATCGCCTGGCAGAATTATGACAAATGCGGCGTTAATGTTGAAAAGGAAGCAAACTGTGTTGTGGCTCTTTATCGTGATTCCATAGCGTTTCCGGAAACATTCAGAAATGAAGCGCGTTCTCTGATCAAAGAATATGTAGTGACAATAATTAAAGAAGAGTGGAAATTGATCGCTAAAGGGCAGCAAAGCCTTGCGGCTCATGAAATACTGGAAAAGATATGGATTTCATATAGTTCATATGAGCCCAAGACGGAGAATGAGAAGATATTTTTAGCGGAATCTGTCCGCAAGCTTAATGAGGCGGGAGAGCTGCGCAGGCTTCGCTTGATGGATTCGCGTTCAGGCATACATGGCATACTATGGGCCATACTGATAACGGGAGGGATTACCACAATAGTCTTCACGTTATTCTTCGGGTCGGAAAATCTCAAGGCCCAGCTTTTAATGTCTTCAATGCTGGCGATGGTAATAGCGATGATACTATTTACCATATTATTGCTCGACTTTCCTTTTACGGGCGGCATGCATATAACATGGGAAGCGTTTAAGCCCATGGTCCGTGTTTAAAGCAGAAAAATTTGCAAAAAGTTAGTTTTGTGATAAACTTGCTGTGTGAACAAACAAATAACATTTGTAGTGACAATTGCTTTATTTATTGTTCAGGCTTTTTTTATAGCAGGCACACTGCAGGCAGAAGTTTATCCTCCAAATCCACTCACAGAAATTCATGCCGATAAAGGAAATGTTGCATTCAGGGAAGCGTGTAATATAATATGTATGGCTCTATCGCTTTATAAGTCTGACGCTTTTCAGAGGCTGCCCAAAGAAGAATTGATAAAAATGTATGGTATAGCGCTTCCGGATTCCGTGGTTCGTTTTGATCTCGAGAATCTCGATGTGCTTAAGAAGGGCTGGACCAGGTATTATCCTTTTTCGATAGACGGAAAAGGATTTGTAGCCAGGATATTTCTCACTAAAGAAAATTATTTTCAGCCGGAACTTCCAGTAATATCGGAAATGGTAGTTGAGAAACTGGGCGTTACATTGCAGATATTGCCGGATATAAATGAAATACTGGACGACTGCAGGATAAAACCGAACAAAATTTACAAGCCCTCCATGGTGGAAAAAAGCGCTTAACAAATTTGTTCTGATTTATTCCAATGAAAAAAATAAGGAACGATAAAAAATGAGCCTTGCTGCTATAGCCCTGGAATTACTCGCTCTGCGCGCGATGTCATTTGAAAAAGCCACTAAGGATCCCATGCTTGCCCAGGAGCGCACGCTGCTAAAGTATATTAAAAGGAATAGAAATACGGAGTATGGAGAAAAATACCAGTTTTCTTCCATAGGCTCTGTGGATGAGTTCCGTTCCAGGCTGCCGGTAGTAAATTATGAGAACATCCGGCCATATGTTAACAGGATAGCAAAAGGCGAAAAGAATATACTTACTTCAGACGAGGTTACGTTCTTCGGTATAACGAGCGGCACGACGGGAACTCCGAAGCTTATACCGGTAACGAAGTATTCGCAGGAGAAGAAATCCTCGCTGATGAGCTTGTGGGCGTATTATGTCAGCAAAAAACACCCGAAGGTCCTTGATAGCAAAGTACTGGCCGTAATAAGCCCCGAGGTAAAAAGTCACACTGAGGCTGGCATACCATATGGCCCCGAAGACGGACATGCATACAATAATCTTCCCGGCCCTATAAAGAATAAATATGTCCTGCCGTATGAACTTTTTTATGTGGACGATTACGACGCGAGATATTACAGCATGCTCAGGATAGCCATGGAGCATAATATCTCAACGATAGCCACGCTCAATCCCAGCACTCTGGTCCTTTTGTGCGACCGGATACCGCATCTGCAGGATAGAATAATAAAAGATATATCCGCAGGGACGCTCGACAAGAGCCTTAATATAGAGGTCGGAATAAGAGCTGCAATAGAGAAAAAACTTAAGCCGAACCCTAAAAGAGCAGAGGAACTTAAGCGTATTTTAAATGACAATGGCAAACTTCTGCCGAAATATTTCTGGCCTGATCTTGATCTGATAGAATGCTGGAAGGGCGGGACGGTGAAATCATATCTGCGGGAATTGCCTAAATACTTCGGGCGTGTGGATATCTGGGATTTTGGATGCCTGTCTACCGAAGCGCGCAGTTCTATACCGATGACGGGCGAAGATGCCGGCGGGGTTCTGGCCATAGAGACCAATTTTTATGAATTTATACCAAAAGAAGACGCTGATAAGGAAAAAAGGCGCTATCTTTTGTGCGACGAACTTGAGAAGGGTAAAGAGTATATTATCGTTGTCACTACAGCGGCAGGCCTTTATCGTTATGACATAGATGATGTTATAAGGGTAAACGGTTTTTTCAATAAGACGCCTGTAATAGAATTTGTCCAGAAAGCACACAACGCTGTTTCTCTGACGGGCGAGAAGGTTTACGAATCGCATATTAACGAAGCGGTCAGCGGTGCCATAGCTGAGCACAACCTGTCGGTGGCTTCGTTCAGCGCGTGCCTGCGAAGCGGTAATGTGCCTCATTACGCGTTTCTTGTCGAATTCAATTCCGACCCCTCGGTCGAGGGGAAGAGAAAATTCCTCGCGTCCCTGGAAGACGGCCTGCGCCGGCAAAACAGCGAATACGATGATACAAGAAAGCAGTTTTTGCTGGGGCATCCGGTGCTTTTAGTGGTCAAAAAGGGTGAATTTGAAAAATACCGCAGGATGAAGGTAGCCGGAGGCGCTCACGACAGCCAATTTAAACTTCCGAGGCTTTCCAGGGAGATGGATTTTAATAAAAATTTTGAGATCCTGGAAGAAGTTTCTGTATTGTAATTTTATGCAGTAATGATATAATAAATCCCGATGAAACGATTAACTAATATCATAATAGTTATCTGTCTTGCCGTATCATTCAGCGGATGCGCAATATTTCTCGCTGATGTAGACGGTCTGCGTAAAATAAAGACAGTTCACACCAAAATTATCAACAAAGACCTTCCTTATTGCTACGAACTTACAAAAAAGATCCTGGTGAGTTGGAACGGGGTAATATTTCAGGAACGTAAAAACGATTATATCGTAGCGATGGAGCTTGATTACGCATTCAGGAATTGTATCAGCACGACAGAGCTGGGCGTATTTTTTACCGAGGCAGAGCCCGGCAAGACGGAGATAAAAGTAACGTCTCTTAATTCCCAACTGTCGGAATTTATCGCAAAAAATCTTTTTAACTATATAGAAAAGGACGGGAAAGTACCGGCCGAAGAAGCGCTGGTGCTCTCCAGCCCTACGAAAGGCCGCAAGCCCTGGTAGCGTCTTCGTCTTTTGCCGCAAATCAGTAAGATGCTCGACTTAAAAGATAAACTCAATCCTTCCCAGCTCATGGCGGTATCAGCTACGGACGGTCCGGTCCTTGTAATAGCCGGCGCCGGCAGCGGTAAAACCCGGGCAATAGAATACCGAGTATTAAACCTCATAACTAAAGGTGTTCGTCCGGAAGCTATTCTCCTACTGACATTTACCAGAAAAGCCGCTCACGAAATGGTCTCGCGCGCTTCAAAGCATGACCCCAGATGCAAACATATAGACGGCGGCACATTCCATTCTTTCGCTTTCAAAATCCTTAAAAGATATTCAAAAGCGCTCGGACTTTCAAACCAGTTCACTATCCTGGACGAGAGCGACAGCTCTGAAGCCGTCCACAGGTGTGTGCTTAAATTGGGATTATCTGAGAGAGAATCGAAATTTCCGAAGAAAGATACTCTAAAAGCTATCTTGAGCATGTCCCTGAACAAGGGCCGATCCATACGGGAGATACTTGAAAAAGAATACCCGCATTTTGTCGAGTTCACATCTTATATAGAGAAGCTGAAAAAAGAATACGCCGCATATAAAATAGAAAAAGGCTATCTCGATTATGACGATCTTCTTGTTTACCTGAAACTGCTTCTCGAGATCGACGAGATGAGAAAGACTATATCTGCCAGATATAAATATGTGATGGTGGACGAATACCAGGATACAAATGCCTTGCAGGGCGACATTGCATACATGCTTGCTTCTGAGCACAAAAATATAATGGTCGTCGGAGATGACGCTCAGAGCATATATGGCTTCAGGGGTTCGTCGCATAAAAATATAATGGAATTCCCGAATAAATTTAACGAATGCAAAATAATAAAGCTCGAGGAGAATTACCGTTCGACGCAGAATATCCTCGATGTTGCAAATTCGGTACTTGAAAATATGGATAACAGGTATTCCAAGTGCCTGATGTCTACAAGGGAGGATACGGGGGATAAACCGAAGCTCAATTACTTCAAAAATCAGTATGAGGAAGCGGAATGGATCGTAGAGCAGATACAGAAGCTGCAGGCGGAAGGTGTAGGGCTGGAGAGCCAGGCGATCTTATTCCGGTCGGCTTACGTGTCAATATCTCTGCAGGCCGAGCTGAGCAAAAACGGCATACCTTACCAGGTGTTCGGCGGATTAAAATTTTACGAAACGGCGCATGTCAAAGATATCCTCGCGCACCTTAAAATAGCGATGAATATAAAAGATGAGATAGCCTGGCACAGGGTGCTTACTATGATAGACGGTGTCGGGCCGAAGACGGCCGATAAATTTACAGCTGAGATAGCGGCCAGGACTTCTCTCGACGACATATTGAGGAAAGCGCTCGATGAGCGGAAATTTCCGAGAAGGTCTGTGACAGGTCTTATAAGGCTCAAAAAATTCCTTCAGGCGGTGCAGGGGCGCGATGAGCTCGACCCCGGAGCTGTTTACGATCTCGCATTTGATTATTACTTTCCATTATTTAAGCTGCGGTTTGATGACTGGAACGTCAGGCAGAACGACCTCGAAGCGCTCAGGCAGATCGCTTCGCGTTATGACGGGCTCGAAGAGCTTCTGGCGGATTTTGCGATCGAACCGCCGGATAGAGGTGTGCTGAGAGTAGAGCCGAAAGCGAATGGCGAAGAGTGCCCGCTGACCTTGTCGACTATACATTCCGCAAAAGGGCTCGAATGGGATACGGTATTTATGATAGGGCTGGTCGAAGGCGTCCTGCCGTCGAGTTTTTCCCTCGACAACGAAGAAGAGATAGAAGAAGAGAGCCGTCTTTTCTATGTGGGG
>Ga0172381_10000255_pt1 | contig 65182 bp, 102 predicted proteins | sample Leawel6488metaG_FD_119754 | JGI IMG/M metagenome (GOLD analysis project Ga0172381, IMG submission 119754) | Leachate microbial communities from a municipal landfill in Southern Ontario, Canada - Leachate well 64-88 metaG | ecosystem: Engineered > Solid waste > Landfill > Unclassified | place... | reverse complement strand
TGTCCCGCAACCTTGGTGTTTCCTTGACCAGGCTTGAACCCAGTGAAGCCGAGTCCAAATTCCGGATCGTTGCTGATGTACATGTTGGCATATGGCTTACGAGCGTTCAGCCACCACAAGGTTTCTGCGGTGAGTGTTGGATACTCGGTTAATGCCCCATTAGACATCTGCTTGACGTAGGTGACGGCGATTGGATCGCCGGTGCCGCTGATGTAGGTGCCGGGACAATACCGGGACTTCATCAGGACTGCAGTGTTGAACTTCAGGCCGTTGAATCCAATTTTGGGGTCCTGAACTTCATTGAACCGCTGTTGGGTCTGGAACTTCTCCTTGATGTAGGAGTAGGCCAGAACAGTAGTTACACCAATGTTGGGCTCGATGGCACCATAACTGGCGGAACTGAAGGTTTCCTCAAGGGTGTTGTACTCAATGGTGCCTGCCACGTTCACAGGGACGGAGTTGAGTACACTGCCTACTGCACCACCACGAGTGATGGTACCGTAAGTAGAGTAGGTGTTTCCGTCGTAGGAAGCGGTGGAGTTGTCGTTGAGTGCTTCAGGAAGACCATTCCAGTTAGGGGTGTAGTTGGCGTTGATACCATTGAGGTACAAGCCAATGGCCATGTGAGCACCAATAGACATATAAGCGTTGGTCATACGAGACTCAATGAGCTTGAAGGCTGCATTTGGGCCTTTGTTGATGACCTGAATATCCTCTTTCGAGAGGGTGACGTTGACTTGAAAGAACTTCACATTGAACTGTAATTGCTGTTCAATCTGAGGTTCGGTGATGTCGAACTCTTTACCTTGAAGGTAGGAACCACCGATTAAGCCGTTGTAGTAGAAGTTTTCTCCAATAAAACGGCCACCATCAAAATCCTCCCTGACATTCAACTTAAGGTATGCCAAAAGTGGATCGTTTTGGAAAACCATATCTATAAGTTTGGGAGTCTTTCTGATGAATCGGTGTGTTGCCACCGTAATCTGATCGAACTCAGCCATATATTAACTCCTGCCCTTAAAGTTAAGGGCGGTTTTTGTTTGCAATTTGCTCTGCATAGTCGTTCCACCCATCTATGAATGCACTTCTGGAGGAACGGTCTGAATCAGCTTCTGAAACAGGCTTGGCCTCCGAGGCGACTGACCTCTCATAAAACGGAGAGTATTCTTTGGGGGTGCCATCTATGGGGAGATTGACCTTGGATAAGGCGTCACGGGCTCCGGCCTCACGAGCTTCTTTGATGGCCTTTTCGTAGTCTTCCTTTTGCTGAGCCTCCACTCTTGGGGAGATGTACTCCTTGTAAGCTAGGTCAGGAGGAAGGTTTTTGGCTACTGAGATCTTCTCCACTTCATCAGGGTCAAGGACCTCTTTGAAGCGGTTGTAGTAGTCTACACTCATTTTGGGTATAGCCTTTGAGATCCCTATATAGCCTGCTCGTTCTGCCCGGAAACGGTCATCCAGGTACTTTTCTAGTTCGGCTTTACTGTTGAAACCGAGGCTAGTAGCGTCCTGACGTGTGACTGAATCAGGATCAAGTTGGCCGTATACTGATTCATACTGGTGTAACCGCTCAATGCCATTCAGGTTTGTCTGATAAGCAGGAAGCGCAGTATCCGAGTACCACTGATCCAGTTCAGCTTTACGAGCATTGTATTCAGACTTGACCTCATCCAGACGGGAGTGATGGTCAGGTACTGGTACGAATGCCTGTTTGAACGCTTTTGCTACAGCTTCATTGCCCAGAGCTGCATCCATAGCTGAGGTAACGTCTGCGTCCAGACCTTGCTTGGTTGCTATCTCCTGCCAATATGCTCGTAGATCTTCTACACTTTTCTTTGCCATGTTACTGTCTCCTAGTGCCTACCCTCCATTGTGAAGGGTCCAGCGCCTGAGTGTTACATTCCCGGCATGGGGCCGGGTCCCTGCCCTGGTTGGGGCATTTGTCCTCCAGGAGGAGGCGTCATCATTGGTGCCACTCCGGGAGGGGCAGTAACGGCAGGAGACTGACCTGCTACGTTGGCTGCCAGTGATTGAGTAATAAGTTGTTCAAAGTCTGCTATGGTATTGGACATGATCTGAGAGAGGTCGGGGAGACCGTTGGCTATCAGTTGACAGCCATCCTTGATCATGGCAAGGCCCTGCATTGTCATAAGTTGGGGAGAGTTTGCCAGGTCACCTATACCTCCATCTGTGGCAGGAGGAGGCATGAAGCTTCCCCCTTTGGTAGCAGGTGGGGTTGGAGGTGGTGAGTCCAGGTTGAAGTTACGGGTGTTTTGGGATGGAGAGGCTAGTTCCATGACTACCTACCTTTCTTCATGGATTTTGCAGGAGTCAAGTTACGAAAACCCTGCCTCTTACGTTGTAGATTAAGGTCTCCTGCAGACAGTTGACGGCTTAGCCTGCGCTTTTGGGCAGGGTCTATTTCCTTAGCCATCGCTACAGAATCACTATAACTGGATGCCTGCTGTCCACCTTCCATGGTTACTTACCTTTCTTAACCATCTGGGCGGGAGAACTGACGAACCCGCTCTTGCCACTTTTGGGGGCCTTGGTAAGACTGCCTGATTTAATGCCTTTTGCTAAAGATCCTTTTGCCATGTTATTTGCCTTTCCTCATGGATTTGGCCTTACTGCCCCGTTTGGCAGCCAGAGCCTTAGAGAGGAAGTTGGAGCTATGGTATCCAGCTTCCATCTTTGGCGTCTCAGCCTTCTCCTTGTGAGCCATAGAGTTCTTCATTTCTTACCTCCTGATTTTCTTGTTACCAGCCCTTTTTCCTTGGTAGATGCGAAGTCGTGAAGCTGAGACTTTGACATCCTCTTCATAGCTTTGTTCTTAGCATAGAGCTTATTTGGTGCATGCTCTGCGATTGCCATTGCTCTACGTTGTGCCTTACTAAGTGCAGGCATGCTAAGTGTCCTCAAGCATGTGGTATCATGCCAAAGTGGAATGTCAAGTGATTTTCAATTTCATAGTGGTTTGAGACAAAATTTTTTGGGGTGACCCGAGTTAGTACTAAGGTCACCCCATTGAGGTTTAGAGAGGAGGTTCTTCAACAGGAGGTACTGGATTGTCCAGGTTCCTGATGGCTGTAAGTTTGTCCTGAATTGCCTGCATGGCGGTAAGGACTTCAGGAGGTGTGGCTGTGCTGACGTTTTTAAGCCGTTCAATGTCCGCCTGGATTTCGTCCAGTGCTTCATTGACTGCTAACTGAAAAGCTGCAAAATCTTCCTTAATTCCCATAATAAGCTCCTTGATTGACTGCTGTGTAAGCAGTATTTGTTTGATACTACGTTTTACACCTTTGGAACACCCGAATAGGCCCATAAAAGCCTCACTTGGTATTGAAACTGCCAATTGCGCTTTGAATCGTTTTGCCATTACAAACGCTTTCTACACGGAAAACATAATGGTTTCTGCCCTTCAGTCCTATTATACGCGCAATGTGGTCTGTTGTCCCTAAGTTATTTGTGGGGATGGCGAACAATCGGGAAGGGTCTGAGCCCCAATAGGCAAGGCCACTGCATTCTGTGGAGGTGGTCCACGCGATTGTAGCTGAGTTTTCTGTGAGAGCGGATACCATGACTGTGGTTATTGCAGGACCCCAGTTGATGCTGATGGTTACTGGTGTGAGAGTGGAGTCTATGGTTGTGTAAACTTCGTTGGAGAGAGAGCTTTCTGTGTCTGCGCTATAGGCAGTGACGGCAAAGTACCATGTACCAGAGGGTAGGTTGGTTACTGTGTAGGTAGTTACTTTACCTATATCTATGTGGGAGGCATAGAGCCTGGAGGATATTCCGTAATAGATTCGATAGCCTGTTAACTCAGGTTCGGTATTGGCATCCCATGCAAGAGTGACAGATCCGGCAAATGCCTGAGATGCCAATAGAAGATAAGTTAGCAGGAGTGCGTTGCGCAAGATTACTTACCCCATCCTATGAGAACTCCTCCGATCCAGCCGCTTTCGGTTAAGCCGGAACGGAAGTACCTTGCGTTGGGAAGGATAAACCACCCTTTGCCAAGGCGGATACTAAGGGCTGGGCCGATGTTCCAGGAATAGCCTATTGTGTTGTTGTCGGTGGTTAGTGTTCCTGGGGTACTGCCTACAATGACGCCTACTCCGGTGGTGGCGAAGATTCTTACGCGGTTCTCAATGTTTACTGTTTCCACGCCTACACCTTCAGTGAACGAGGTTGCGGGAGCGAATTTAGTCTTATCTCTGGAAACTACGTCCACAAAGGTGAAAGAGTAAGTCTTGTCGGCAACCTTTTTAGCAAATAGGAAATTGCCACTTATTTCAGGGGCTGCCATGTAGGGGTTGTAGGAAATGCCGGTTGCTATGGCATAGTCGGGACCTTCCTCTGCGTATAGAGGGAAGGTTGTGAGTAGTAACATAACTAATAGTATTGTAGCCTTCATAGTCTCTCCTTCTTGATAATGGTGACGCCCAGGGCGCTGGCAGCCACAGAGACAAGGATCATTAGCAGTCCTCCTATCATCTGTGGGTGTAGAGCGTCAGCCCACGTTTGTAAAGTAACACACCAGCCACCAAAGGAAAACAGTACAGATAAGGATAGGATGATGATGGATTGTGATTTCATGCATGCCTCAGTATGTCCAGATTATGTTTTGGGGTAGAGAGATGTCGTTATCTAAATGAATAAAGTCTGAGCCTATGCCAATGCGACGGAAGCCGTTGTGAAGAGAGGCGCGGATGATGAGGAACTTGTCAGTGCTGGAGGGAGCAGAGATGTCTGCTGCTTTGCCTCTTAGGTGGGCGCTGTTGTGAGAGCCACCTACCTTGATGTTGTGTGATAGGGTACGGTAGCCACTGTTGATGTTGAACGGTATTCCAGCTTCTTCACGGGTAGAGTCAAGCATTGAGAGGAAGGCAGGGTCCATGTGGACTCCACTGCCTGGGGAATCTAGGCTGTCGAATTCAGATAAGGTAAAGTGTTTAAGACTCATACTTACTCCTTACGCCTGCTATACGAAGACGGGTAGACTCTTCGGCGTTGGTCATATTATGCATCTCAGACCACAGCTTAGCACAGGTTGACATACGGGAGTTATAGTTGCCTGCCATACTCATGAACTGCTCAAAGAGCTGATCGGTAGCCTTCCATTCATCACCACCTATTTTGAACATGGCAAGGTGCTCTGCATAGTCGAGAATGGTAGAGATCATTTCTCTGCCTATCTGAACTAAGTCTGTGTCTACCGTTGGGATAGGAGCGTTGCGGATTACATCAAGGTAGATGGGAGTGGCTGCTACAGGTGGAGGACAGAGTGCTATGTAGTTGTGGCCTGCAGTAGCAAGGATGTTGGGAGTGGCTGGAGTAGAGGACTGCCAACCTATGTGGTAGGCATCTAGTTCTGCAAGAGGGCAGACTAGTAGGGGAGTGGTGTCGATACGGGCTGAGATAATGCTGGCAGAGAGGCGAGCGAGCTTGACTCCGTGTTGATAGCGTTCTTCGCAATATTTTGCACGTTCCGGGTCTTGGGCTGGGCCGTCTTTCTGGAGAAGGTCCGCCATAGCTCCCCACTTGACGATCCAGGTCATGTCGTCAGGGACTCCGAAAATGGTGGCAGTGGTGGTAGGTGAAAGGTCTGCTCCTGATGAGACAGAGAGGATGTCTATGGTGGCGGAGACGGTTGGAGAGGGGGCTAGTTGGACTATTAAAGGCTGAGTGGACATTATGGAGTACACTGTAGGATCTTGAGCGGCTGGAGTGGTCCAGGTTTGAGTGTAGGCTGTGAGTTCATGTTCGTCTACACGCCAGAGGTTGGTGTAGATGCCGGTGTTTAAGCGGGCGATGCGCCGGATGTCTATCATAGTCTGTGGCATCAGGATTCTGCCATCAGAAGAGGCTCCACTGGCTTGTACTGTACGGGTTATAAGCACACCTGTTTCTGCCAGGAATTTGTTGCGGCGTTTTTGGAGAGCGTGGGTAAGGTCATCCATGGTAAACATGGCAGTGCCAGTCCAGCCTCCTGCCCATACTGAGGTGGCAGGTTCTTGAAAGTGGTACTGAATGGAGTTTATTAAGTCTCTGTCTGTGACGGTTCTTGCCAGGTAGCTGGGAAGTACCGTGGGAAGGTCGTAGAAACTGGTGCCTGGAGTGGTTGGGAAGTTACCCTGGTCACGCCAGTGCCAAGTAAGGAAGGAGAAGATGCGCAGGGATTCAGAGAGGTATAGTCCAAGTTCAGTATCAGTCCAGAATATCTTGGATGGGTCCTGGAGACGGTTGGATAGTTGAGTTTTTAAGGCTGCCCAGGTTTCGTAGGTATAGGGTCCGACGATACCTACTGTGGTGCTGCCTGAGTCAGCCCAAGTGTTGAGGTTGTCAGATATACTGGGAGACTTTCCATAGATACGGGCTATGGAGTCTGAGTATGCAGGTTGGGCATCAGTGAAACTGGGTGACATTATTCACCTATACTAAGATTAATGGGTAACCATTAAAGCATGAATTACATTACCTTGAGTCCCTGAGACGTAAACTTCAGAAGTGTTGACCGGAGCATCACCACTGAAAGGCCCGAGGACACTGGAAGCAGAACCGGCAGCTACTGTCTGACCGTAACTGGAGGCTGAGACTGTGGCAGTGCCTACGTAGACGGCACTGTTACCTGTTGGGTTCTGGATTATGAGTTGGCGAATGCCCTTGCGGGTAGAGTAGACCAACTGGGCGCTGCCTGTTAGGGTTAAGTCAATGTGAATTAGTGCCATTACTTCCTCCTTGCACTCATGATTATGTTGTAACCTTCAAGCCTATACTCCTGCTTTTTTAAGCCCTTGGATTTTAGCAGGGCACCAAGAGTTTCAGGTGTGAAGCCATTTTTGTGGAAATTTTCCGGGAATTCTTGTTGGCCATAGAGGACGTTGAGAACGTCGTTGCTGACTATGCCTTTCTCTATTTGAGTGGCTGCCCAGGCTATGTTGGGGATGACGATGCGGAATTCACCTTTGGGTTTGAGGATGCGGAGCCATTCATCAAGGACTTCTGAGACCTCGTTGCGCCCGAAGTGTTCCAGGACGTGGCTGCTGTGAACAATGTCCATTTCTCCAGTGGCGAATGGGAGTTTGTGGAGGTCACATCTATAATCTACCCCTTCAAGGTCACGGGTGTCTACTCCAATGACTGGGCCTTCTTCGGTGTGGTATTTGTTGGTGCCACACCCAAGGTCTACTATTTTCTTGTTGGATGTGAACATTGCACGCATTGGTTTAGAGTCGGGTGGGAGAGTGTAGGCGCGTCCGGTAGAGAGGTCGATGTGGGGTGGGAGAATTTGGCCATGCGCAAGGATCTTCCACTTGCCGGTTTCACGAAGTTTGTTGCAGAAGTAGAGATCTTCTGTCCATTGCTCTCCGAAGTTGATGTTGTCGAGGTAAGCAGAGGAGTCATCGACGGTCTGAAACCAGGGTTTGGTTAAGTCTTTGAGAGCTTCGACGCGTAGGACGGTGCAGCCCATGCCGATGGCGTCTACCTCGAAGATCTCGCCGACTTTCCAGTCCCAGTACGGGCCTTGGCCTACACCTTTGAATACGAGTGGTTCTGGACGGTCTACCTTTAGGCAGTAGATGCCGCCTACGACTGCAGCTGTGGGGTTGTGGTCCATTATGTACAATAACTCTCTGAGAGTCTGGGGAGGGACTTCTACGTCTTCATCCCAGAAGTAGAGATATTTTGCGCCGATTTCCACCGCTTTTTCTGCGAAGCCGTTACGGGCAATGTCTATGGGTACGCCAAGGGTGTTGAGCATGACTGTGTTGAAGTTCATGGGTGGGTGGACTGCGTTGAATGCGAAGAGAAGTCTAGGAGGTAAGGGACGGCCTGAGAAGGGAATTGCGTATACGAGAGTGGAGCGATGTGGATAACCTTGCATTAATCCTCCATTTATTAGTATGTACTATATAGTTAGTTAGTAATACTTATAGAGACAGCCAAAGTGTTTGAAGTAGCAAAGTTGATGTAGGAGGCTGTCACTACACGATTGAACATAGTCCCGGAACCTGTGGAGGCAGAGTTGTAGATGGCAAACTCTCCGATTTGAGAGGAGCCTGCAAAGGTTTCGTTGGTGTTGAATGAGACTGCACCATAAAAGGTACAGGCAGTGTTGGTGGCCGATGTGAGGCCGGTGGTGCCGAAGTTACGGACAGTCATGTAGCCGCCAAGGGCGGTTTGGGTGCTGGAGGGGGCAGTAGAGGAGATGGAGCCAATGGCGATTGCTGACAGTACTTGGGCGTTGCTGCCTGGAGTGAGACGGGCCATGGCCCAGCCTCTGCCACCTGCGGTAACAGTGTTATGTTTCTTCCCCTTCGCTACTATCTTCCCGGTGCGGGCGTCCTTCAGTACAAACTCCAGATAGCCCCTGAATTTGATGTGATCCTTCTTTAGTGTTGCCATTGGTGACCTCCTTTAGGTCAATGCCGAGTGAGTCGGTAAAGATTATGTTGTCCGGTGTGGGCATGTTATTGGCCCTTTCGTTGGCGTGCCATCTGGCCGCTGCGGAGGCGTAGAGCACGGTCTGAGAGGGTTTTTGAGTGTAAGGTGCTGAGAGGTGCCTTGCGTTTGCCGAAGCCCAAGCCAAGAGATTTGGGGCCGATGTTGAATGGACGTTCGGTGTGGTAGTCACGAAAGTCCTGTTCGGCTTTGTCTGCTGCTTTGGACCAGTCCTTTGAGCCGCCTTTTGGTAAGTTTTCTCCGATGGGCATGATAGCCTCCTTATATAGGTGTTAGGCCTTTACTACACTAATTAGAGGCCCTTCGCCACTGATTTCTGCATCTATCCAGAAGTCGGCAGCGTTGAGGGCGGCGGGGGCGGATGGAACGCCACAACCTGCTGACGGGTAGCCGGAGGTGGAGGGAGGGGCGAGGATGGCGATGACTCCGGTGCCGATGGATTTGTTGGCAGTCTGGCGGTCACAGATGTAGATCTTGCCGGTGTTGCCTGGCCATTGCTCGAATAGGATGGATTGGCAAGGGAGACGGTCTGTGGGAATGGTTTCGTTGTTGGTAGCACGAGCAAGGATGCCGCTTAAGGTGATGGTTACATGTCCAAGGGAATGCCACATACTTATTTCTTACCTTTCTCGTATTCCTCTGTAGCTAGGGCAGAGACGGAATATAATGAAGAACCTAGTGAGACGGTATCTCCCTCCTTTAGTATCTTAACCTTGTCTTTGAGAACTGCATTGATTCTGTTTTGCAGGTCGAGGATGACAAGTTCGAGGTATTCCATTATATATACTGGCCTCCTGTTGCTGTTGTTCCAGTAACATCTCCTGGTAGCCAGGTTGTGGCCTGACCGGCAGTGTTGATTACTGCTCCTACCTCAGAGTTAAATCGCTTGCCGGTAGCCGATCCAGACCAAGTTGGGGTGCCGGAGAATATTACTAGGGCAAGGTTGGAAGCGTTAATGAAGGCTGTGGAAAAAGCAGGAGTGCCTGATATGGTTATGGTTCCACCCTGAAAGTCTACGTTGCTTTGTTGGTAGCAATAAACATGAGCCCCAGCAGCACCACTGATGGTATACCCACCGTTAGCAATGGTTATAAATGAGTTCTTGTAGCATAGGATGTGGGCAATTCCACAAGCTCCAAAGTTTACTTTGTCAATATTTACATAACTCCCCAGAAAGACAAATAAGCCATATCGAGCACCTGTGAGTCCAGTTGCTTGAAGTTTCAGTGACCTGAGGTTTATTTGTGAATAGGCCATGCCTGATACTGTAATCGGAACGCTCGTTCCCCCTTCAATCAAAACGGCTGATGTCGAACTCGTGTTGCCTTGAATAGTGATTATCCCGGCTCCTAGCTTTGGGCCTAAGACGTTGACAGCCTCACTATAGGTGCCATCACCTACTTGAATTGTTATGCCATACCCAAATGAGTCCAAGAGTAGACTGGTGTTAACGGCTTTTTGGATGGTTAAGAATGCTCCGGCTGCACTGTTTACAAGGCCGGTGTTGGCGTCGTTGCCGTCTGTGCGGACGTAGTAGGTGCGGGCGGCGGTTAATCTCTCCCGGACTCCTGTAATGGATGCGTATAGGGTGTCGAAGTATGTTTTTAGGGTGGCTTTGACGTTCGCCCAGGAGAGTTTGGTCAGGATGTTTCCGGCGGCGCTGTCCATCAGGCCCAGTTGGTCTGCATCGATGGGCGGGGTTTTGGAGTTGGCGCTATTTATCAAAGTTCCTATGCGTTGGGTGGTTACGTCGGTTTCCAGAGACTGGACATGAACCAGGATTACTCCGACTGTGGCAGACTTTACTTCTACGGTTCCTACCCACTGAATGATGTTTGGGAAGGAGGGTTTGACGTTGGTGAGTTCTCCGGCAGTAGAGGCTGAGACGTATAAGGAGTCTCCTTCGTTCCAGGCACTGGTGTCAAAGCCGGTTAACCTGCCTATAATCATTATTTCGCCAAAATTGCCGTTAGCGACAGTTGCTGTGGTGATACCAACAGCTGGCATGGTGGTGGAGGAGTCGGCTTTTGCCATGGCGAAGTTAGGTTTATTGTCGGTAGAGCCGGTGTAGTAGACTGCACGGGCTGTAGCTATTGGAGCGCCTGTGGTATTACGGGCTACCCGGAAGGTGTCTTGGTTGATGCGGTTTACTACACCAAGGTCGGTGATGGTTTCTAGAACTGTGAAGTCGGCATCAGCTACAGCGAAGATACGGATCTTGTCTAGGTCTGGGGCTGGAGGAGTGGCAGACTCAGGGAGGTCGATGTTGAGAGGTTCTATTGTTCCGGCAACGGTGATCTTGCCAGGTGTTTCTGTGATAATGGAGTCGCCAATGGTGGTAGGGCCGGTGAACTTGGCGATGGTTCCGGTAGTACCGCCTGAGGAGGTTACGTTTCCACCACCGTCACTGATGTGGGCATCGCTGAAGTTACCTATGGCCATATAGACTCCTTAGCCAGGCTTTGAGACGTTGCCATCTGGTGAGAAGGGGTTCAGGATGGTTTATGAACATTTGGGGAGTGCCGATTGTTATCATGGTTAGCCGCTTTCGGAGACTGCACCACTGGATTTTTGTTGTGGAGGTTCCTGACCTGAAGATTTACGACCGGCTGCGTTTACTTGCATGCCTAAACCCAGTTGTTGCTCTGCCATCAGGCGTTCTGTGATGGTGCTGGCTCCTTCGGGAGGGTTGCCGACGTTGGGAACGTTTAGTACTTCAAGTAGTGTCCAGTGGTCTACTAAGCCAGCCCGAGAGAGTTGGAGGTACTTTAGTTGAGTCTCGATTTCGGAGGCGTTCAGGAGAGAGGATGGGGCGATGTGGTATGAGACCTGGTTGAAGAACTGTTTGGCACGGTTGCAGCGAGGCATTGGGCCACGAGTGAGGGATTCGGTTTTGATTATGCCTTCGGAAGAGTAGTCTTCTGCCATCCAAGCTGGAATGAATGACCCTGGGTCCATGTCGAAGTCGTCGTTGGTTGCGCCTTTGTCGCCAAGAATTGCGAGGCGTAGGGATAGAGGGTAGAACTGGGCGAAGTTGGAGGCTGCTATGAAGGCGAATTCACGCATGAAGACTTCTATGATGCGGCTTCGGAGGCGGACGGAGGGGGTCATGGACTCCTGGACTCGCTCGATGGTTTCAGGGGCAGGGACCTGGTTCATGCGCATCAGGTCGGAAAGGTCACGGACTCCTGGGATCTGGTAGATTTTTTCCTCGTAGTATTGGAGGATCTGCATTACGTCTGGAGGAAGGTTGGGAGGGGGTTGGATTAGGATGCCTTTGCCTGTGAGCATGTTTTGGCGAACTTTGAGACCGGCTTTACGGGTGTCTATCTTGTTGAGGTCGGACTGAGAGACAGTGGTTTTGTCTGCGATTACAGCTGGACGGGCTACCTGTTCCAGGTGATCGTCTAAGACACGCATTAGGGAGTCTATGGATTTTTGGAGAGAGAGGATATCCCAGAGGATTCCTTTACCGAGCCAGCTCCAGGGCCAGGGGTCGAGAGTTAGTTTGTTGAGAGGAATAAGGCCATGCCAATAGATGGAGGGGCCGTCGTAGAGGATGGCTGAACTGGTGAAGACAATGCAGCGTTTGCGGGGGTAGAGAGGTTCACCTTTTTCTACTTTGTAGGACCAGTTATTGAGGGGTTTGCCGTCTTGCCAGTCACCCATGAAGCGGGGGTGAGTGGACTCGTTACGGCTATCATCACCTATGTATGCAGTGTAGAGGTCTACGGAGGGGATGCGAGGGAGTTCCTTTGCAGGTTTTTCGTTGAAGAGGCGTTCCCTAAATGGTGATCCATAGGTGTCGAAGAGTTGGCCGACACGGGAGTTTTGGAGGGACTGTGAGACCATGGAGCCGTCACGGTCTGGGACGATGAGATGAGACTTGTGAGGGTATCGGGAGCGGACGTAGTTTACAGGACGTTGGACTCTTTGGATGGCTCCTACACATTCCTGGATAGAGAAGGAGGTGGATGGTGGGCGGATAGGAATGATGTCACGGGGGTCTTCGGCAGAGATGTCTAAGTCTTGAGTTACTGTGTTGTAGAATTGGTGTGCATAGCCGGTGCCTGCGCAGAGGGAGTAGCGGATTACATCAGCGAATTTGAGGTCTATGACACGGTTTAGCCACCAGTGCTCTGAGAGTTGGCCAAGGATTTCACAGTGCTTTTTGAAGCGGTCGTTGCGGGTGCGGTATTCCCAGAAGGGTTTTACGTCGGTACACATTGCGGTGAGATCGGTGGCGACTTTGGCGGTGTGGTTGACGGAGGTTTGGGAGAGGACTGAAGATTGGAGAGTTTTTACGTCACCAAAGATGGCTTTTATGGTGTCGGAGATGAGGGCGTAACCCTTTTGGACACGGATGAAGGCCTCCCCTTCTTCGAGGGCTTCTTTTGCCCAGCCAAGAACAGAACTTTCATACTCTGATATAGGAATATTAACCACTATGCCACATCCTTCCATGTCCACCGTTGAAGTGCGGCCCATATAGCACTATTAGACATACCAAATTTATGAGCTAAAGCATAATGACTGACTCCTGTAGGCCACAATCGACGTATTTCTCTTACTATAGTTGGAGTCATCTTTGGTACACGACCTCTACGTACATTTACTAACCTAGTGACAGGCTCTAAGTGGTTAGGATTTATACATGACCTATTCCTACAGAGGTGGTCCAACTCCATACCTTCCGGCACTGGCCCGATAAAGTGTTTATATGTTACTACATGAGCCATTTTTTGGTGGCCATTAATATAAAACCTTCCATAGCCATTAGGTTGTCTACCACCAATCCAGATAAGGCAGTCAGTATCAGAAGCTAGCTCTACTTTACGACTATGACGAGACCCATGACCATTTCTAAACAACTTGGGCTCTCCCCTAACCCAACCTTTACTAACGTCCGAGTACACTGCCTTAGTAGTTTCTAGTCCACAGCCACATCTACACATGCCATAACGCATATCCTCTGAATGATTTATCCACTTTAGTACTTCTTTGGGATCTATGAGCATTGTTAGTCTGCTCCATTTCCAGAATTGTACCACAGAGCCTCGTTGAGGACTCCGTGGTCACGCTCAAACTTTTCAAGGTCGTGGGCGGTTTCAAATTCTACACGTTCCCAGCCACGGCGGGCGTACCTGTTGTCCTTGATATCGTTGCGGCCTGGGTAGGCTATTTCTCCTGTGATTGGGTCACGGTAGACAATGGTTCGGTTTAAGGGGTGAGCTGCGGCGGGAGAAGACAGTGAAGACCGCCAGAGGATTTCAAGCTCACCCCCCTCACAGTGGCGTATGGAGGATGGCCACGGCGAAGCGTAATAGTTTTCGATGATGGTGCCGCACTTTGAGCATTGAACGTCGTGATGGGGCATCTTATGCCTCCTTCATGTAAGGAAGGTCTGCCAGGTCTATGGGGGGACGCTTTGTGTGCAAGGCCTCACGTTTGGCTGCTCTGGCAGACTTTTCGGCACGGTCGAAGTGGGCCTTGAGAATACGGCGACGTTCAGCACGAGAGAGGGTGGAGAGGTACTGTTCGTAAGATAGTTGGTCTGGAGTTCTGGTATCCATAGTTCTACCTCATCGCCGCGAACTCTTCCAGGCCTTGGATGGTGTGTTCGGCGAGGAATTGTTCAAAGGGTTTACCAAAACATCTGGTCTTTAAGCGGGTAAGAAGTTGTGGAGGGAGTTGGACTTCGACATCACCGATGCGGGCTGTGACGTAGCGTTCCATTACTTGAATGATCTCGTCGGCGTCGTTGAAGTTACGGCCAAACAGGCGATCAAGGCGTTTGCGTTGAGTGTCGTTGATGTAGATTGGCTTTTCAGCGGAATAGCTGACGCAATCGGTCAGGGTTTTGGAGAGGACCTTTTCCAGGGTGCCTCTGGATTCGTACTGTTTGAGTACTTCGTCGGGAATGTTTAGTTTGATTGAAAGTATGGACACATCATCCTCCTGCTTCGGAATACGTTATATTGGTGAAATTGTCAAGTGATTTCATAGTTAATGTAGCCTATTGTTCTGACTGGATCTCGTCGAATCTGTCAGCCCAGGCGTCTAACATTTTCTCGTAGGAGATATCTGAGCGTTGCCAGTCAGGTTGTTTGGTGGTTGAGACCTCTACCTTTTGGTTGTCTACTTGGAATGACCAGTCGTGGGCTGCCCAGATTGCCATTAGGATGGCACGTACCCGGTCGTCGTGTTTACCACTGGATGCTTTGGCTGTCATTTTGAGTTCGTCGGATTCACAGTGGGCGAGTTCTTCGGCGAGGTATGAGGAAAGGATGCGAATCTGGTTCTTGGTTATGTGACGGGTGCCACGAATCCAGAGGTCACGTACACTTTTGGGGGAGGACTGCCAGCCGAGAGAGGTAGTTAGGCGTACACTCATGGAGTCAAGGTACTTCCAGATGAACATGTTGTGGTAGCCTAAGCTGTTGAGCATTTTGCGCTGGGTTAGGAGGCCGAGGCCTCGATAGACTTCTATGATACAAAGGCATTGGCCCATGTCATCACTACCTGCGTATAGTCTGCCTAGTACGTTGGCGATGTCGGCAAGGTCCTCTGGGTCAATTGGGGCTGCGTATTCGCAGACTTGGACATCAGGGTTACCGTTGCGGCCTACCTTGAGGATTTCGATAGCGCCGTTATCGGTGCGGAGATCGTCACGAGTCCTTAACTGTCTGTCCCAGGTTACTATGCCGACTGTGGGGTCGATTCCCATGACGTAGGTTTCACGATTAAGAGGGGGTTCGAGCATTAATACGAGGCCTCTTGGATCTAGGTCATCGGGAGCATTGGTATCCTTTAACTCACCTTCGTTGCCGATTCTGTAGTACTTTGAGTAGTCTACCATTAGGCCCTTATAGATATGTCATAGTAATGTGGATTGATGGTTCCCAACCTGATGCGTTCAAGAGTTTCCACACTGAATTGGGAGTTACCTGTGTGCTGGAAACTTTCTTCGGGGGTTGCACAGTAGTTAGTGAGGAATAGGTTGAGTTTACCACGCCTGAGGGCTGCGGAGCGTTCTGTTTCGTACCAATAGAGTTGTTCTTTATCGAGTAACACGTCCCTGCCTGTAAACTGTCTGGAGGTTTCGTAGACTTTGCGGGCGTGTTGCATGGTCAGGTCTGTGGGGTTCCAGGTTGAGGGTGGGTGAGCCTTGTTCTTCTTTGATTCTATGTACCAGGGGGCGAAGATGTAACGCCATCTTCTTTGGAGACCTTTGCGGACATCTTCGGTGAAGTCATACCACCAGCCACCCATACCATTGGCAGTGGATTCTAGCATGCAGAGAGTGTTTATGCCAAGTGGGAGGGTGGGGAAGAAGTCCAGTTCTATCATGTTTGGGTAGGGCCAGAAAGCACACTCTGTAAGGTGGGCTAGGTCGAACTGTCGTCCTTGGCCAAGGCCTGATTGTTGGCGGGATTGTTGGTAGAGTATTCGAGAGTCCAGTTTGCTGAAGTAGAGGTGTTCTGCCTTAACATCGTAGCCGATTTCCGGTTTTAGATAGAAGGGTAGGTTGTCGATGCAGAGCTTGTCACGGTCGTAGAGTTCCATGATTTTATCATCGTCAATGGAAGCGGCCATTCCACGCATATGACGGTAATTGGTGAGACGGTGGCAGAGTATTATACGAGAGAGAGCAGTGGCTCCCAATTGACGAGATTTGTGCATTACTACGCAGATACCATCTACTATATTGCCTCTTAAATGGGCATCCCATTGCTCCTCTTCTATACTGCTGATCTTTTCGAGTGCCAGTTCCTGAGAGGCCCAAAATTTTACCCGTCCTACTCCACCACCGACTGAACCGTCCTTCTGCATTGTAGAGTATAAGTCTGCCCACCTGCGGAAGGAACACTTACTGAGTATGCGTTCGTCACGGATGAAGTTTAGTTCTTCCGTCATCAGGCCTCTGGTGAGTTGGCCTTTGTCATCAAGGAGAGATTCGAGCCTACGGCGAAACTCATCCACTTCCTTGATAGACCTCTGGTTCACCTTTACCTTAAGAGCCTTCTCTATTGCCTCTATACGCCATTGGACTACTTTTGGGCTATACATTATTGGACTCTGCGCGGGCCTCTGTACATGAGGCCTGTTTTGGTTTCCACTATCCAGTCCTTTGATACTCTGTGGTTAAGGAGTCTGTCTTCCCAGTCTGCGGCTACGTGGTACCATAGACTTAGTGGTTTGTGCCTTATGAACCATGATGGGATATACTGTACCAGAGCGTCACAGATTAGTCTTAGTCTATGCATGGTGTAGACTCCAGGCTATGAGTAGTAATATGGCTATACCTATAGTGAACCCTATAAGGAGTGCAATGAGAGGTCTCCATAGGTCTGTCATTGTTAGTCACCCTCTTTGAGTACCTCGTCCATTCCTAGTCTAAGGCGCATCTCCTCTATGAATTGTTTAACGGGGTCGGTGTAGGTGACTTCTACTGGGTCAGGAGGTTCAAGAGGAGTAGTCTGTGGGGTCTGTTGGGTAGTCGTCATCGGATTGGTAAGGGGTGTTGGGGGTGGTGAGATCCGCATGTTCTCCATCCTTGATACCCGTATCTCCAGGTCCTTCAGTTGTTGGCGCATCTCCTGTAATAGCATTGTTAGTAGGCTGTTCATTTGTCTCCTCCGTAACTTCTGTGTATTCTGCTTCAAATACCCTGTCTATGTTGGCTATCTGGTCTTCCATTAATGGGATGCCTTTGGTGACGTTGAGAACGTTAACCTGGCCGACGTTGCCTTTTCTGAGGCCGACTGTCTCGAATGCCAACAGTCTTGCGTCTTTGTCGCCCTGGACCCTGAGTGTGCCGTCGCCATGGCATACAGGGCAGATAGGATCTTTGATTTTATTTACTTCCCGGCCATGCATTACACCCTGACCCTGGCATGTGTCACAGGTTACCATCTTTGATTTGGAGTCTATGGCTACGTCCTCCATTATGTCCGGCATGTGACCCATCATTCGAACTATGCCTTGGGTCTTCATGTGGTTGCGCCAGATTTCTACAACGTCTTGGATGCTCATGCGGCATTTTCTGCATAACTCCGCGAAGGAACAGTTTACGAATCTGGGGTTGTTGATGGCAGCAAGGAGCATGTTATAGCGGGGGTCGTTACTTACTTCAAGAGCCTGTTTTACGTCCGGCATCCGTACTTCTTTGTAGAATGACTCTAATGCTTCCCGAACTTTCTGCCTGCTTACTACTGCATCTTTGGAGTGAGCCCTGCCGTCGTACTTTTTGGCCTTTGGGGACCTTTTGTAGCGTCCGGCCTCTTCTCGTGCGGTGAGGGGGTGTACTTTGGTGTGGGAAGGGTGATTCGGGCGTCTGCGCTCCTTTTTGGAGAGTTCTGCCTCTAGGATTGCTAGTCCTGTGGCTAGATCAGGTAGTTCTGAGGGTTTTGTCACTGTTTGAGCCTCCACTTGTGAGTTCAAGTTTTCATCAAAATGGCACCCTTCATATCTGTAAGTCAAGGTTTTTCTTCGCGCACCGACGAAGTACACCCTTTTTATACCCTCTACCACCTGCAAAGAGTCGGTATATTCACCTTTTCTTCACCTCCTGTATAGGGCTGCGCCAATTTTTTATTTTTTGTTGGCAACGAGAAGCCAAGCGCTCAGCGCAGAGCCCCCGCCCCCGTCCCCCAGGATAATTGAAAGTCAATTTCACAATTGAGATTGGCATGAAAATGAAAGCCTAGTTCATTGTGGTCGTAAAGCCTTGTGGCTATAGGAGTTAGAGCCGCTAGGATTTACTGTGAAATAGCGTTTCAGCAATGGCTGTAAGTAGCTGTAATTGTTAGAGTTATGGGTTTAATCGCGTTTTGGGTGAGGTGCCGGAAATGTAAGGGGCAATTGAATTCGACCTATACTATAGCTTAGTATTAGTAACAGTGATATCAATGATAACAGTATAAAAAGGAGAGAAATATGTTGACAGCAGAGATAAAGGATGTTAAAGGTGTTAGAGTTTTGGCGTTGGAATTGCCGATCAGTAACCCGACACCGAGTTCTACTGGTAAGATGATGTTAGTGGCTTCAACGGGTGGGTTTCAGGCTACTACCGTCATTATTGATGAGAAACCAGTCAAAGTAAGTGTAATGGCGGGTTTCAATGCAAAATAGCCTAATTTAGGCTAGGCTGTAAGTCCTTTAGACACAACATTTATGGGCATGCTCAAACTCAGGTTTGGGTGTGCCCTTTTTTTGTGTCTGTAAGTGTTGTGACATAAGGGGTTATGGAGGCATGTGAATGTGGGTGATATGCCCCACTTGAACCCTTATTTAGGTGTGAGTTATGTATGGTTTGAACCGTTATGTGGAAGAGGTTTGGACCATTGTGTGCTAGTGGTGATAGTAATAGTAATAGTTAAACAATAAGTGTATTGAATGGAGGAAGTTATGGCTAACAAGAGTAAGGCAGTGGCGATTAAGATTGAAGAGTACCTGGTGAAGGCACTTGGGGTGGCTGTTGAGAAGTTACCCAGAGGGATGAATGTGAAGGCAGGAGAGGGAGTGAGGTTCAAGGGGGTGTTGGGGATGGCAGTGGAAGCGGTGTTCGTACATATCCTGATCAATAAGGGACATGAACTGGCCCTGGTTGAGAACAAGGAGTGCAGTGAGGAGAGACCATGTATGGGATGCCGAAAGGATGTGTTTAGGGCACATGTGAAAGCAGCATGTGATGCGGGATTGGTAGTAATGGTAAAGGGAGTTAAGTGGGATACGTTCTATGCCCAATCGGAGGTTGGGGAGAAGCATTATCAGGTGAACAAGGATGTTGCGGAAGAGGTGCTTGCTCAGCTGTAAACTGTCAATATGAACTATTATAAAGGGCTGACCTTTTACCTTAGGTGTTACCTTAGTGGTGAAGGGTTGGCCCTTTTTTTTTGTGTGAATATAACTATCTATATTATGTAGTTAAAGGAGGTAGAGATGGTAATTAGACTAGGGATTGGAGATAAAAGTATTGGGATATGCGAGGTGAAAAAGGTTGGAGAGGAAACTGGCAACTTAGCCTTGGTTATTACAAACAAAAGTGGTGCAGAGAGAATTAGTGATACAGGAGATATGGAGGATGAGGATATTGTGATTGTGTGTATGAGTATGGAGTCTGCAAAGATATTGTTGCAGGCTGCAAAGGAGTTGGTGGAGCTTATGAAGGGTGGGTATCAGGGACAGGAAGAGAGTGGTGAGGAGGAGGTTAAAAATGCCAATACCTAAGGTTACTGCGAGGTGCTGGTTGGAGAATGCTATCTCAAGGTTAAGTGGAGGTGATGGAGAGTACTTTGTTGACCATAGCCGGACAGTAGAGGAGTTGAAGTGTGTGCTGGCCTATGTCAAAGCTTCAAGAGCCCCAAAAAGGAGGAGGAAGGATGCCAACCCTAAGTGATAAGAATTTGGCTAAATTGATTGAGTTTCAGTTAAAGAGGGAGACTGACCATAAAAATGGAAAGAAGAGTAAGGGTGTTAAGGGAGGTAAGAAATGAAATGTCCAAAGTGTGGATGGTTCCTACTAGGATGCGACGATGACCGTCATTGTGGAAACGTAAATTGTCCAGATGGATATGACGTAAGAAGGTATCTTACACATGCCTCAGATCGTCGATATTTAGTAGAGATTTGCACACTTGGCAACGGATATATAGTGCGAAGGCACGTATCGTGGCGGGATACTACATGTTCTTGAAGAGCAGATGCGGGAAGAAGGAAGGTAAGAAGTGTTCACAATGACTGAACCGTTTACCCCGTTGCAAATAAGATTGGTGGTGATTGGAGTTGTTGCTTTATTGGGAATGATAGGGTGGTTGCTGGGTATAGTAGTTGAGTATGTGAGGGATAAATGATTCCGGATCACACCCTTTAGCAACATTGATAGCTAGAGTGTTGGTAAGGGGTGAGACCTTGAATTGCACTTAAAAATCTCAAGGAGAGGAGGAGTATGGAGTGTACCAACGAATATGAAGCCCTAAGTCAAGAGGCCATAGAGGTAATAGGTGAGGTTGAGTCATGGATTGCAACATGGATGGTAGCGCATAAACATGAGTTTAAGTATAGAGAGTTATAGTATTTGGCTATGCTGGCTATTAATGGTGTGGGGGCTGAAATAGTGCTGGGGGCTGCAATGGAGAAGAGACGCAAGGAGAAGAGAGATAAGAAGTGAGTGGACTTAATAGCAATATACGTAGTGAGAATTACTGGAATGAAATCTGTGAGAATTGTGGACTGAGTAGGGGAGTTCATTATGATGCAAGGTGTCCTAGTTATGTGGATTGTGGGAGTGAGAATATACAACCTGGACTAATGTTCAGGGAGAGTGGAAGGTATGTAGAGTCAACTGAGCCGTCTGGTACCAGGGCAGCTAATTTAGTTAGGGAACTGGATAGTAGGGATAGTAGAGAAACGGATAGTGGGGATACGTATGATGAGATTTGTGGAGTGTGCGGGATTAGAAGAGGAGGACACTTTGGTACAGAATGTCCATTAGGTACGGGGCTTATAGTAAATAGGAGATCAGAAAATGACCCTCATACAGAATTTGTGCATACTGGTAGATATATTAGAAGGGAGTTCCAGCCTAGAGGGATGGTGGCAAGGGATATACAGGAATTGAGAAATAGAGGTAATAATGTAAATACTATTAATAGTAACAATATAGTTAATACAATAAGTAATATGTCTAATGTAAGGGAGGAACAATTGAGTACTGACATTCCTATAGTACCTGCTATAGAGAGTACTACAAGTAGTATGGGTAGTGTTAGGGCAGGTGACCCCACTGAAGGATGGGTATTGGTGCCTGGGAGTGGAGATAATTTGGATAGGTTGAATAGGGAAGGGATTGCTGCGACTGTTGTCTCTGTACAGAGACCAAGGACGTTTAGCGGAATAGCGTTCCCGGCAAGTGACTTGGCGAAGGCAAGAGGGCTGATGAGTATTGGTGATGGAGATTGGGTTGAGACGGATATGATGGGAGTTAGGATGTTGGTTAGGAGAGAGAGTGGTGAGAATAGAGAGAGTACTGTTGGGCCGACTTTGGATTGGGAAGAAATAGCAATGAGCGTGTTAGGAAGTCCTATACCAATGCCTAGTGTTGGAACAGCACTGAGACTGGAAGATATGCCTGTATTGAGACCTCCAATAGGAAGTGTAGAGTATAGAGAGGCTTCTCCAATTGGTGAGCTAGTGCCCGTTATTGAGCCAGTGCTAGTGGCTGCTGCAACTACTGCAGCAGAAAGTACTGTTAAGAGCAAAGAGAAGTATGAGGTGGTTTTGGAGAGTGATAATAATATGGAAGCATGGAGTAAGATGCTTCCGGTGTTGGAAGAGTTTGCGGTTAGGTTGAAGAGAGATATTAGTGTGATGAATGCACATGGATGTGGATGGGATAGGAAGAGTGTTGAGGAAGGGAAGTTGAGGATAGTGTTTTGGGCGAGTACTAGGGGAGATATTGTTCCTTATACATACACAAGCATGATGTGGGGAGTTAAGGCAAATGATGGACAGCATGATGGGTGTGTGAAAGGTAATGATATTGACTTTTACATAAATAGTCCAGAGGGTCAAGTAGTAGGTGAGTATAGCAAGGGTACGTTGTTTGTACTGTTTGATTTACCACATTGGTCTTATGGATCGAATGATAACGTTGAGAAGTTGTTGAGAGGAATAATGGAGGATTTTGCTGGTAAGTTAGGGGTAGGAGAGCTTACGGAGGAACAGAGAAGGGTATTAAGGTTTACTAAGTTGTATGAAGGAGTAGTGAAGGAGAGCTTTAGAGTTATGGAGGAGAGAAGTAACGCATATAAGAAACAGATTGATGATTATAATAGGAGATTGATGGAGATTGTAAGGGAGCTTAGTAAGAGTAACATGGCATTGGAGTTTATGAAGAAAGGAGCGGAAGATAGTGGAAGGACAGCAGTTAAGAAGTTGGAAGAGTTAATGAGGCTTGATAGAGTGGTAAAGGTGGATATAGAAGGGAAGTATGTGAGAGTATATACAAAGAGAATAGACTTTAAGTATGCAGGTGTAATGTATGTAGGGCATGAGTTTATTATATGGTTGAGTGTTGGAGAGGGCTCGGTTTATGTGAAGAGTGCGGATAAGTTGCCCAAGACGAATGGAATGATTCATCCGCATGTGGGAAGTAGTGGAGTGCCGTGTTTTGGGAATATAAACAAGGGAGTACTTGATTATCTGGCACAGTTGGAATTTGCGGCGGCTGCACAGTTGATCATGGAGTATTTAGGTATGTGTAATGATGGAGACTGGTATGAGAATCCGACGCACTTTAGGAAGTTGGAAAGTGTGAAGGAAGAGGAGTTGGTTAAGTTGAGTGTTGCAGGAGTTATTGCTGATAGTACAGTTGGTGGGAGTGTAGTTAGTGAGAGTGCTGTTGCTGTGGAGAACCCTCCGGAAGCGTTAACGTACTGGATATGCCCTAATTGTGGGGATGAGATAGATAATGGTGATGCTGAGCCTTGTCCTGATTGTGGGTATTGTAATGAGTGTTGCGAATGTACTAACTCACCTGACGACGAAGGAGAGGAGCCCTAAACATGAAAGCGTTCATATTACCTGAGGCTAAACAGAAGTTAGATCTGTATGTAGATGCCACTACAGATGAGATTTCAGGACTTGGGAAGGTTATTGTAAGGAATAAGAAGTTATATATTGAAGATATATACCTTCTAAAACAAGAGAGTGGAGGTAGTAGTACAGAGTTGGATCAGGAGTCAGTAGCGGAGTTTATGACAGAGATGATGGCAAGGAATGAGCCGTTGGAGAGTTTAAAACTCTGGTGGCATTCACATGGAACTATGGGAGTATTTTGGAGTGGGACAGATGAAGATACGGCAAGGAAGTTTGGTAATGGGTGGATGATGAGCTTGGTGGTAAATAGGAAAGGGGAATATAAGAGTAGGTTGGACGTATATGAGCCGGTAGATTTGGTGGTTGATAATATAGAGTTGGATGTTGCGCTTAGATTTAATGAGGAGTTAAGGGAGAGGATAAAGGCTGAGGTTGCCGAGAAGGTTAGTAAGAAGGGTTTTGTTACTGTAGGTGGGAATGGTTATATGGGTTATGGAGGGTATAGGGATGGATGTGGGTTTCATCCGGGGATTGATAGTAGGGATAATATTGATACTGATAAGAATGGTTACATGAGTGGATGGGAGAAGGATGCTAGTGGTATATGGAGAAAGGTGCAGATACCACTTAAGGGTGATACCAATACTGTAAGTAGTAATGGTGGTAATGGTAATAATGGTGTTGTTGGTAAAGGGTTAACAGAGTTAGAGAAGTCCAGAAAAGAGCTGGAGGAGGATGAGGATATGATGATGAATGGTTGGGGGTTTGTAGGATGAATATTAGTGGAAGTAGTGAAAGTAGATATTGGAGACAGATGGATATAGTGAGGCCGGATGAGTTACCGGCTGTTACTGTGATTGGAGCTGGAGGAATAGGGAGTTTTACGTTGTTGGCGTTGGCGAAGATGGGTGTGACAGAGCTGACTGTATTCGATGCTGATAGAGTAGAAGAGCATAACTTACCTAACCAACTGTATTCTATTACTGACATAGGATTGCCTAAAGTAGAGGCTGCAAGAAGCTTAGGAGCTATGTTTTCAGATGCTAATGTATATGGAATCATGGGGAATGTAACTAAGGAATTGGACTATAAGTTTGAAGGTGTTGTGGTCAGTGGTGTGGACAGCATGGCATCACGTAAGGAGATATGGTCCAAGGTGAAGATGAAGGGTGCTGTACAGTTGTATGTGGATGCCAGGATGGGGGCAGAGGTTGCCAGAATACACTCCATTAACCCTTGTGATCCAGACCATATAAAGTGGTATGAGTCTACACTTTATGATGACAAGGACGCTATTGAGGAGCCTTGCACAAGCAGGGCTATTATCTATAATGGTTTCATGATAGCAGCGCTGATTGCAAGTCAGGTGAAAAAGTTTGCTAAGCATGAGTCTTTAGTGAAAGAGATAATTATGGATATGAAGACTTTGATACTGATGGTGGAAGCATGAGTATTGATGAAGAGAAACTGTTGAGTGGTAGTTATGGGATGAATCTGAGTGGTAAGGAGATGGCTGTGCTGTATGCTATTGTGGGGAACAGTAGTACTAATAGAGCAGATAATGATCTGGCTACGGTTGGTATTAGGTATAGAATAGCAAGTAGTGATGATACCACAATGGCTCTACACAGAAAGATCTGTAGTATACTGAGAAATCATGGAGTTATGTCATAAGAGTGTTGCGTAGTACAGCAGGGTAGCCCCTGCACTTTTATAATTAGTTAACTAACAATAAACTTACAATTTCCCTTAAGGGAAGAAAGAGAAGACAAAAATGAGCAAGACTGTTAAAGTGGCAAAGTTGGGAAGTGCCGTGGTTGAACTTTTTCTGGATGATGCTGCAACTGTTGACCAGGCCATCGAGGCCGCTGGTATGAGTGCGGATGGATTCCAGGTAAGGGTGAACGGACGTACTCCCTGTGAGAGTCTGAACAATGGAGACATGATTACCCTGGTTCCGGCGATCAAAGGTGGACGTTAGGAGGTAGTAGTAAGTAGTAGTTAGTAATATAGTAATAAAGGCCCTCTTTACTGTAACAGGTATAGGGGGCCTTTTTTTTATGGAGGTATAATATTAACTATGTATATGGAAGGAGTATGATGGATGAATACTACTATAGCAGCAGAACAAGCAGCAAGTACAGCAGCAGATAGAGCTGCAGAAGTTGTAGAGAAGGTATCAGATGAGCTGCTAAGGTACCTAAAGGATGCTGTAGAAGTTGGGAAGGAACAGGTACCTTTGGTTATTACACAGTATATACATAAGGAGATATGGGAGTGGAGTTTTTTACTTGGGCTATGGATTGTAATTGGAGTAAGCGGGTGGCTGTTGTGGAGTGCATGCTGGAAGAACAAGGATGAGTGGGATGTCGAACTAGGTATGGCAGGGCTTCTAATAGGTATATGTATGCACACAATGGGTACTATTGGAGTTTTAGTGGCTATTGAGAGTCTAGTAAGTATTTGGATAGCTCCTAAGGTGTTTATACTAGAAAAGTTATCATACTTACTGAAGGGAGTATAAGTGGAAGACAAAGAAGTTACTAACTATGCTATAGCATTGTTGGTGAAGGACAAGGATTATAAGGTTGGTAGGATTAAGGACTTAGAGAGGGCAATATATAATAGAGAAGTAGAGTTAAGGAGTGTAAAGCGTGACTTAGAGAAGGTACAGGGAGAACTGGATATTCTGAATAAGAGTATCAATAAACTAAGAGGTTCTCAACAATGAACATGTCAGTAGATATAGTCTTAGTAAGTGCTGATGGTAAAGAGGTTATATCAGTGAAGGATGAGTTGTGCGAATACGCAGAGATGGATATCCTTACCTATAAGAATAAGTTCTATGTATATAGTAGTACAGACGAATTACAGGTTAGTTACTATGTGGAAGGGTATATAGGAAGAGTTAGTAAGGAAGATGTGGTTGTAGATAAGGGTGAGAATAAGAATTAGGACATGAGCTATGATGTATGGTTAGAAAAGGATGGAGAGATTTGTAGGGTTAATCCTCATATTGAGGGAGGCACTGTAATGATTGGTGGTAGTCCAAAGGCAGAGATGTCTGTTACCTATAACTATAGTGAAGTGTACTACTTATTTGGATTTACATTAAAGAGTTTGGATGGAAAGAAAGCCGGATATGTAGTGGAGGAATTAGGAGAGTTAGTGCATAAACTAGGTACTAAAGAATATAAGAGAGATTACTGGGCTCCTACTCCAGGTAATGCTGGACATGCCCTTAATGTGCTATTGGGGTGGGCACTATTAAACCCAGATGCAACGTTTAGGGTTGAAGCTTAGGACATAGACATGAGCCATGGTGAAAAAGATATTCCTCCTGCAATATTGAGGGGATTGAAGAACTATGAGAGGGATCATACTCCAGTTGGAGGCTTCCTGAGGGCGGTTTTATGCAACGACCTTATGGAGACCATGCATAGAGGAGATGAACGCAGCCTGGAGGCTCTCAGAGCAATTGTTGAGTATGTGTATTGGGAGCTTCCAAGTGATTGCTGGGGTGACTATGATAGGTATAAGAAATGGATTGGACTAATCCAGAAAAGTGGAGGAAAGATGACTAAAACCTATGAGTAATATAGTAGTTATAGTTAATGGAGGTAGGTATAGAGTAGAAGCTGGGATAGTCAAGGATGAGGATAAGGTTACCATAAGCTTAGATATCCTCCCTAACATAGTTGAGGGTATACCCTCTGACCTAAGCATGGTATCGCTAAGGTTTAATAGTGATGAGGGTCTAATGGAGTTTGGCAGTAAGGTAAATGAGGCTATATTTAAGGCTCTTAAGGACACTAAGGACACTAAGGGTACTGTTGATAAGGTATATGACAAGGTTGTAAAGGAATGAGTGGGGAGAGTAACCCTATAAAAGAGCCCTTAGTATGGAAGATAGTAGAGGCTTTAATTATAAACCTACTGTTAGGCATAGCACTAGCAGTAGCACTAGTGGAGGTATGTATAGAGTGCATACGTGGGTGGTGGAATAGGTGACACTAACTACTATTATTAACTATTAACTACTAACTATAAGTACTATATATAGTTATAGTTATAGTACTATATATATATATATATATATACTTATAGTTAGTAGTAAAAGGAGAACTAAATGGACATTTATGAGTCAGCAGGTAAGTTGCTGGCTGACGTAGAATTTGAGATCAAACGGTTAGGGGCGTTTAGGGCTGCCCTTACAGAACTGGTACTTACTGGTAAACAGCCAACTATTAGCGTTGAGGGAGTGAAACCAACGCATTTGGCGTCTGATGTAAGGAAAGCGTTTGAGTCTACTACCAAACGCAAGTACAAGAAAAAATCTGGACATAACCATGGAGGAGAAGAAGTGGTGTGGCCTTTGATTCTTGAAAGGCTAACAGGTGCTACAGAGGAGTTGAGAAACAGGGATATTGCCGACATGCTAGGAATGCCTATAAGTACAATAGCATATTATACTTATAAGCACTCCAAAGAGTTGAATCGCAATTTTAATGGGTTTAAGTTGAAGGCTGACTCAGTAGCTAAGGTAGGTGCTTAGGGTGTGTGATTTCGTAAGTTGGATAGAAGGTAAGGTTAAAGGGAAGAAGGTAATATGGTTCCTGACGGATGCAGACTGCAAGAAGCTTATGAGGAAAGAGCCAAAATTAGATTGGGATGATGTTATTGGCCATGCTGCTATACGAGATGCCAAGCCTGAGGCTTGGGGCAGGGATAATGAAGGAGTTTATAAGATTCCCCCAGTAATAGCCAAAGCCATAAAAGCTGGAAAGATGAATAACATGATGGAGAAAGGAGGAATGTACAAAGAGCTACACTATGATGAGCAGGGAAGGTTACATAGCTTAAGTAAGGCTGCTTTGGTTAGTGGTAGGTACAATACATTCTACATTCATGGAAGAGCATACAGTGATGAGAATAGTTGGAAAATAGCTAAGGAAATACTAAGAAAGGCAGCAAAGGCAAAGAAGTAGCGGAGTAGCCAACCAGGTGCTGTGCCAACTGCTGCAGCAGGCCATGCCAGCTAAGTGTCGTTGACAGCCTGGGTAGCGAGGGGACATGTCCAGAAATGGGTATGTCCTCTTTTTTGTCTTCTACATACCTTTACTACTATAACTAATACTACTATATAGTACTTATAGGTACCGTACTTAATAGTAATTGAACCGTACTTACAGTATGTATAACCAATGGAGGAATACCATGAGTATGACCAAGAAGGACTTTATTAAATTAGCTGACTACATCAAGGAGTTCTCCAGGCAAGGAGAGCCATTTACAGGTAGGCAAATAGTTATGTTGGCTAACTTTTGTAGGGAATGTAACCCTAACTTCAATCGTGGAATATGGTTAGGGTATATTGATGGTGAATGTGGACCGAATGGAGGGGCTGTTAAGAGGGCATGATCACATTGGAGAAGGGCAACAGAGTGCTGCAGCTTAAGAGAAGGGATGGTAAGGTAAAAGTGCTGCAACCTTATCAATGGCTACGAGATAGGAACACGCCAGTTGGAGAAGATGCTGACCTGTATGAGGTTAAACCTTATGGCGGACGCCGCCTTATTGATCGAAAGGAGATTGTGAAATGACCTTAGACGATGGAGGCTTTGCCCAGGAGCTGGACCCTGACTATGTGCATAAGGACTTAGAGGACCTGTGCCCAATATGTGGAGAGATAGTGAGCATCATTGGCTTGACAAAGGATGGTAGGTTGATCGGGAGTTGCAGAGATGCTTTCAGTGTTGAGCGGTGGCAATGTAAGGAGTAGAAACTAGGTACCTAGTATCAAACTTCCTATAGAGTTACAGTTACACTCGTGTAACCATAGTGTAACTGCAAAGTGTAACTCATTCCGAAGGATGCCTTTACCGATATAGAGTATTTAGAGTGTAACTCTGTAACTCGTTCCTGCATGTACTGTGTTTGCAGATAGTTACAGAGTTACACTTTTGAGTTACACTTGGGCATTTTGGGGGGTGTGTAACTCTTGTGAGTGAATACTAAGTTACAGAGTTACACTGTTTTCTCACTTTTTACTGGGGTCAGGAGTCGTCTTTTTACGAATTCTTCTCTATCTATATGTTCTATAAACAACTTATTGGAACTGAGGGCACGACTTACTAATGTCTTAGCATATCCCTTAGTGAGTCCTGCTTCTGTCTGTAATTTTTCAATCAGGGTTGCACGGGCTATGCCATCTTCTGGCACCAAGGATAGGACTTCATCGGTCTTGGTTGATCGTTGCTCCTGAGGTGTGTCAGCTTCTATTTTTGGGATTTTAATGAATGAACCGTTGGGTAAGGTGCGAAAGTATAGGATTTGGTCTGCTGCATGATGATATGCAATTTCAAGTTGTCTGTATTGTACTGATTCTTCTAGGTCTTCTTTGCTTATAGCACCAGAGTACTCCGAAAATGACCACAGTGCAAGAGTATTGGCAGAGATGGCAGCGCTTCCTGATACCTTAGCCTTGAAGGTTTTAAACTCACTACCAACCTTTTCTTTGGCATTATGGTACAAACAGATTGGAGACACCTTGTGATTCATACAAAGGCGCTGTAACTCTATTGTAGCCTTGGTCATAAGGCCATAATCGTTCATGGCACCCTTGGAACGAGCATAGGCAGGAAGAAAGTGTCCAAATGTGTCTAAGAATATAACGTCGAATTTGTGTTCTGTGAGAATACTGTTGAGCCAAGTCAGGCTTTTAGCCATATATTCGTTGGATTCTTCGATGGGTAAGTCCAGTAAAGTTACAAAGGTTACGTATTCTAGGTCTATACCCTGGTCATTTAACTGTCGTACAACAGATGAAGCACTCCTTTCGCTAAAGTAGCCTACCCTCATTGGAGGCAAAGGCTCCCAAAAGAATCCCATACCTTTAGAAAATGCTTCTGCCATCCTTAATGCAAGACGGGTCTTACCTATGTAAGAGTCCCCACTTAGGATAGTTATGTGATTCTTTGGAGCCAACCCTGGAATAAGGTCTTCAAGTGGCTCAGGATCTGTAACTGAATGAAACTTAGGGTTTTTCATTGATAACTCCTCTATCTCCAAGGGGCCTCAGCGATAGAGGTAACTGAGGCCCCGGTGCTGTGGTTAATAAAATCCTCAGCTGGCCAAAGCTGAAGAAAAGGTGAAACTGCTTGTAAACTGAATTCTTGATACTTTTGTTACTTTAAGGTTATATTTAAAGGGTGTCAAGGGGCTTTACGGTTAATGTTTCTTCATTAATAAATGATATTCAAAAATTTTCAAAAAAATTTTTCGCAAATTTTTTCATTTTCTTATTGACAACCTTATTATTAGGGTTTATATTGATTTTCATGAAGACAAAATCCCGCAAAAGCAGAGGAAGGCCGTCAAAGAGGAATGCTATGAAAAACGCTATATGCGTCAAGCTCCCTGGCAGTGCCTATACTAAACTTAAAGGGGTTTCTGCCTCCAAGAGACTTCCAGTCGCCACTATGGTTAGGAACCAATTGCTGGACTGGCTGGAGGATTTTTAAGGTAAAAAGGAGAACCGCAATGCAGACTGGTGTCCATCTATCGGGCTGGCCTCTTATTATGGAGACATGCCCTAAGGTAAAGCCTTGCAAAAAGGCAAGTAGGACCAACTCTAATCAAGTCAGGGAGATAGTGGCTGATGCCTTAAGGGAGTATGGTGAACCGTTACATCTGCATACCATATGCAAAGCATTGAACATGGTATGCAAGTTTAAGATCAGGCAGGAATATCTGTTAATGGCCCTTCTGTGTAAGCAGGCAATGTCTGGGATAGAGTATGTAGGGGAGTTGAAGTTTGGGTTGGCTGAGTGGAACAGGGTTCACTGATGCCTCACATAAACTCACCTCATGGAAATGTTACTGAAACTATTCATGAGATACATGAGGAAATAAATAAGTTAATAGGGCATATTCCAGCCAAGGCAAATCTGGAGAGGCAGGTTAAGTTTATAGAGTTACTGAGTGCAATTGATGAAGTAAGAGAGATGTCAGGCAGTAAGAGTGGTGACTGGTACCTTAACGCTGTTAACAAGTTACAACAAATCTACAAGGAGATCAATTAACATGGATAACTTTAAAGTGAGTGTCTGGAAAGAGGCTGATGGATCGTGGTGTTATGCAATAGAGGGTGATGGCAAGGTTTATGTGTATGGCACCAAACGATCTGTGATGAATGCGGTAGAAAGGGCATTGGATGCTCATTATGGGATGGTGAATAAAGGTGAGTAAGAAATCACGGCCAAGATGGTTACAGCACTTGATAGCAAGTATGGGTGGCTACTATTGGCTTCCATGTCCACTTTGTGGAGAGATGTTTGGGGGGCATGAAAAACATGGAGTACTGTACTATGGCGTAGGTGGTGGAGAGACAGTATGCATAGACTGTGCTGATAAGGCCAAAGATATTAATCGTGAGAGGGGTTACCTATTATGAGTAGACTCTGGAAATTCAGCAGAAGCCATGACCAAGCTTATATAGATTGTCCAAGGTATAACTTCCTACAGTACTACTATAATGGTAAAGGTATAGTACTAAAGAAGTTAGACCTGTATCAGTCCACAGGTAGTCTGTGTCATGCCATACTTGAGATGGTAATGCAACAGGCTAAACAGTTAGGGACTGTTCCTCCAGTGGAAGTGGTTAATACCATATGTAAGGTTGAGAAAGGTGAGTATAGGAAGTCAGTTGAGAAGGCTGGACTAACCGAGACCGGCAGTCTGGAACTTGAGATGGCACGGCAGTCTGCACTTGCGGAAGGGTTGGCTAGGGTATGGACTCTCTATAGGTTACCTGCAATCTTGGAAGAATATGAAATTCTGGGGGTTGAAGAGGAGCAGGAGATACCGTTTGGACCAGGGCAAGTGTTACTGTCAAGGCCTGACTGCACGCTTAGGCGTAAAGTGGATGGTGAACTGTTCGCCGGACCGGAGTTCAAGACAACCGGCTGGATTAACGATGACTACTTGGAGTCATGGAGGTACAGCACACAGACTCTGAGTCATGGATTGGATGTGATGCATAAGTATGGCAAGGAGCCTACAGGGGTGATGATGGAGTTTCTTTATAAAGGGTTCAAGAAGAAAGGAGAGGATGGAGTTTATACGTATTACTCACCATTGGTGAGAGCGTTTAGGATGAAGGGTGAGTTTGGCTCAGAGGAGTATGGGTTTGATTCCAACCTGGGCAGAAAGAAGGATTGGGAAGCGTTTGATACCTATACCATGGGTATGGATAAGTGGGTAGACATGCTGCCTTTGGAAGTTGTGACGGATATGCTTTACAGTACTACCATATACAGGTCCGACAGGGAGTTGGAAGAGTGGAAGATGCAGACTGCACTAAGGCAGGCTAGAATACAGGCAGCGTACATAATGCTGTTTGAGGATAAGCCTACTCAGGAAGCTGCCGATGAGATTATGGCTACTGTGTTCCCGGCCAGATTGGATAGGTACTGTTACAGTAATCAGTACAAGAAGAAATGTATTTACTGTGATATCTGCTATAAGAAGATAGATGATCCTATTGGTAGTGGATTGTATGTGGAGAGAGAACCGCATCATCCGGGGGAGTGGGATGATGAGTAACACTACAGGCTGGATAGGGGTAGACCTAGATGGGACACTGGCTGAATATCATGGCTGGAAAGGGCTAGATCACATTGGTGAGCCTATACCAGCCATGGTAGCCAGAGTCAGAGAATGGCTACGAGAAGGTAGGACAGTAAAGATTATGACAGCCAGAGTCTCAAGGGATGCTGGGACCAGTGTATCCTTGGCAAAAGGATACATTACATCCTGGTGCTATACATACCTTGGGCAAGCTCTTGAAGTTGTGTGTGAAAAGGACTTTAGTATGCTTGAACTCTGGGATGACAGGGCTGTGCAGGTAATACTCAATACAGGCCTGAGGGCAGATGGTAAAGATGATGAGTAACACTAAGTATAGTAAGGGAGGAGAGACGCATCAAGCGTCTCGCCGACCGCCTCACGGCAAGGCAGTCAGAAAGAAGAAGAATGTGTACACCATCACACTCAAGGACCTGACTGAAGCTGACATATTGTGGCTCAATGTGATGGGGTTCGACATTGAAATTACAAAAGGGAAGGTGGGAGAAAAATGAAAGTACTGGCGTTCATAAAAAGGTGGGGGCTGTACTGGGTGGCCTGCTTCCTGTTGGGGGTGTCCATTGCTGCAGTGTTCAATACCAATGGTAGGGTACAGGTGATGTGGGCAGTGGACATAGTGTTGACTCTGGTATGTGCTTATGTTGTGTATCCGAGGAAGTAATGAGTAAGCCAACTAAGCATATGATTAGTATTCAGTGGGGTACTGGGATGCATTACCTTACTGGTGGTGCTGACAATGCAGAGAAGGCGTTGGCAAGTGCCATGATGGTTGCTGGAGGGCTACAGGCAACTATAGATGGAAGAGTACAGAAAAGAGGATCTCTCCCTACGGTGTACTTATGGGAAATGAAGGCAGAAATACCAATCAAAAGGAGTAAACAATGAAACCACGAAAAGTGATTGTAACGATTGAACTTACCACAGGCAGATTGTTGAAGGAAATTAAGGATGACTATAGGACGCCTTGTACCATAGTGGATGATGTAAACCAGGTCCAAGTAAACGTCGTGAAGAATGCTGAGACTAAGAAGTAAGTACGATCACCTTAAACAATTAAGAGAGATAGGTCAAGGAATGTTGGCAGCTGGACAATTGAGAACAGTGGTATGCAACACCGAACGCATAGGTGGATTTCATGAAGTGAATGCCAAGTGTGTAAAGTGTGGACGTAACATATGGTGTGACCCTCTATTCAGCAATGCGTTTACTAAACTATGTATAGCCTGTAACCCATGCATAAAGGAGGTTTAATGCCAAAGAGTGAGGAGGATATCAAAATAGAGGCTGACTATGACAAGGTACGATCAGGGTTATGCACCATATACAGAATGATGGATAATCCGGACCCTGCTTACCTTCCAACCCTGATGTGTAGTGAGTGCGGATGTTATCGTAAGCACAGACCTGATGGATCAAAGAAGACCACAGTTGAGTGGATCGCAGAAGGAGAGAAGTACAGCAGCACAAGGGTCAGGAATATTTATAAGTGCATGGATTGTGGAGCGGAAAGAGCATATGGAGTGAACCTGGGAAGGGAGGATTTACAATAATATGGCAGCGTCAAAATGTTTAGAATCACTATTGGTATACGGAGTCAGTGGAGCGGGTAAGACCACCCAAGGGCAGGAACTGGCCAAATACATAAACAAGAAGATGGGTAAGAAGTTACGTCTGGCTAGTTGCAGTGGTGGTGGGTGGACCTCGATTCAACCTGCCATAGATGCAGGGATTATTGATGCCACCTACATCAGGGGCAGAAGTTTCCCAGTAGAAACCATGGACAAGATCTCAAGAGGGTACTGGCCGGAACACCCTGATGACCCTGAGTCCCCCCTCATTGCACCAAGTCAGCAGAAAGACTGGTCTGATGTAGGTGGAGAGATGTTTGACTCGATGACAGAGAGCTGTGAGTGGATGATGAGCTATATTAACAGTCAGGAAGCAGCAGGCAAGATAAAGATCTCAGCCCAGTCGGCAAACTTCAAGGATGGTGGCACTAGTTACGGATCACCAAGCCAGGCGCATTACGGGAATGTGCAGTCACGCATAGCGGATTTTGTGGCTCAAAGTAAGGGTTTAAGAGGGATTTATGTACTATGGACAGCCCTTGAACTTAAGGCAACAGATGATAATTCCAGGCTGCCATTGTATGGCCCGGATGTAGTAGGGAAGGCTAAAACAGCGGTAGCATGTGCTTGGTTTGATAATACTTTACACTTGTACCTTACAGGAGCGGGAGGACTCAAGAAGGGTACTATGCAGAGACGGTTATACCTCACAAATCATTTCGAGGATGACCAGATTCCATATGTAGCCAAGAACAGGGGACACTTTTACGCTCCCTTACCTGAGTATTTGGAAGGTGATAAGTGTTCTCTTGCAGTGTTTCTGGAGTTACTGGAAGAGAGCCATGCAAAGGCGAAATTGAAACTGATGGAGGAATTGAAGTCATGAACAAAATAACCAGAATTCAGTTCACAATCAAACTGGAAGACGGCAGCCTGCTGATCAGAAGCTTTCCGATGAACATAGAGTTGCCGGAGGAAAGTGCCAACTTGACAGTAAACTATGATATCAACCACTTGAATGTAGGCTACATGAATACACAAGTAACACAAAATAACCAAATAAGTAGACCATAAAATTAAAAGGAGTGATTACAAATGAAGACTGACACGAAAACATACCTGATTGAGTTTGAGAATAAAACTCGCAAGAAGATTACAGTTCCTGAAACATGGAAAGTAACCTTTGGACCGTCTGTGGCTGGACCTCAGAAACCTGTACCAGGATATCAACACAAGATGCCTATGGCGCTTAGGTTCTATGAGACTGCTGAGAAACAGAGGGCAATTTTCACAGATGTCATATCGTTTCGTGATATGAGTATCGAGATTGAAGAGGAAGTGACTTCGACTCAGGAGAAGCAGGGATTCATGGAGTGTGATGGAGTACGTAAGGCTACTACGTTCCAGGCCAAGACAAGAGAGTGGGTTAACCCAGATAGGCCTCAGGAGCGGCCTGCTCTACCGACAGACGCCTCAATGTTTGAAGACGAGGAATAACCAAACAACCTAACAACTGGAGGGCAGGATGCCAACAAAGCCACTGAATTATTATCTGCATAAGGAGGAAGAGGGACCAGCTCCTGTAGATATAGATGAGGTGAACAGACAACATGCAGGTGAGAGTGCTGTTGACCAATACATTGCACGTTGTCGCGCAGTAGATGAGCGGAACAAACGTGAGAAAGAATACCTTAAACGCTGTAAGAACCATGACAAACACTAATAACTAAGGAGTTAATAGTAATGACCGAAGAAATGAACTTTTCCGATGAACCGATTGACGTACAACAGGATTTCGATAACTGGGAGCCTGCCCCTGAATTCGCCCCTCCTCCGGCAGCCGGTACCTACCAAACCTTTCTCTCTGAAATCCGTGAGGCGAAGGAGTTTGATTTCAATGGAGGTAAACGTTTAACTGCAACAGTGGACCTTCGCATCATAGGTGGCCAGTACGACGACAGAGCCATTACGTGGGTGAGAGTCACTAACGCTGAACGGACCCGCAGCAATGGTAAAACATCCAGTCAGATGATGGACCTTGTGAAGTGTGGAGGACTTCAACAGGCACCAAAGAGTAATAAGGAATATTATGTTGCACTTCAAGGTCTTAAGGATAGAGGACCTGCTGCAGGCTTCAAGACCCAGATTGACTGGAGAGGGTTCTGTACTACCTGTTATGAGACCAAACTTATGGCTCTTACCGGTATCACAACAGCAGATGCCGCCAAGACTGCAGCCACTGCAGAACAGAAGAAGGAGGCATCCAAGTTTGCCACGAAAGCCAAGAACTATCGAGCCTTCCCTACGTTACCATCTGGTGCGAAGGCTGACTCGTTCATATGTGCCGACTGTAAGGATGAAGTGCGGGCACAGGTCAACGTGCAAAGGTTTCTGCCTTAACCATTTATTGTGGGCGATGTGGAAGGACACATGACAGAGCTGGTAGAAGTAGGGTAAGGAAGGGCAGTATGACAGTGATAGGTTGATGGGATGGTCTCCATGGTGGCTATTCTCAGCAAACCATCTGCTTCTTGTCATAGTGCCTGAGACTTGAAAAATCCCCTGCTCACACTCCCAGCTCTGTTACTGGCCGAGTCGGAATCGGAGCCAGCAATGGTGCCAAAGCGGGTTCGACTCCCGCAGCAGCAGGTATCGAGACCTGCCCCACACTAAGCTTTTCTGCCTTAACCATTTGAGAGGTAAAGGCAGTGAAAGGAGGGGGTTTACTCCTTTATTCCCCCTCCTGTTTAATACTTCTTACACTTAGTCACTAATGGAGGTAAGTGATGAAATGGACAAAAGTAACATCCTATATGCTCGATAGGATTCCTGAGCGTGATAGGAAATCCGCTATCAGGCCTGCTATATTAAGGTCATGGTACTGCTACAAGTTCATGGACAACTTTGTGGTAATGATGGTTAAGTATGGACGTGACATCCTGGTTGGGGTAGCAAAGCGGAACCCACGGGATAAGTATAACCTTAAGATAGGCTGTCAGGTAGCGTGGGTTAAAGCATACAGACAGTTTGTAAAGGAGAACAATGGCCAACTCAGATGATGAGATTAAGGATTCTGCAGGGCTATATGCAAACCAGGACATTCAGTTGGAGTGTGGTGAGTGTGAAGACCTGTGGGGTGAAGGAGAAGTAAACATGTGCCCTCTGTGTGAAGCTACCATATGTAACTACTGCTGGGATGACCACTATGAGGCACATAGGGTTGCGATATTGGAGGAGAGTAGTCTTAGTAAGTAGTTCCCGGTTGAAAGTGTGTTTCAATTTCATTTCTGCGAGGTAATCATGGCAGAAGGCAAGCCAAAGAAGGGTGCTCACAAAGTAAGGAATCTTGGCAGGCGTAAGGCTCAGATCAGGGCATACTATGATAAAGTGTATGCCAAACGTAAACTTAGACACTTACTGCAGAACAATGGCATACCTGCTGCCAGAAGCTGGGCAGACAAGCACAATGAGTTGGTGGCGTTTCATAGGGCTGCAGCTGAACTTGGGGTTAAAGTGTAGAGGATAATCATCGAGGCATAGCCTAACTGGTAAGGCACATGCTTTGGGAGCATGAGATTCTCAGTTCGAGTCTGAGTGCCTCGACTTTTACTTTTTAACAAGAGGGTGCATGATTCATGAAGGTGCATGACGACCCGATTACGATATGCACCCTCCTTATAACTAAATGGAGGACATAAAGGTGAGTAACAAAACTCACATCGACAGTATGGTAGCAGCCGCCATCATTGCTACAAGGTATCCGCTTACACTTACGGTACCTATACCTATAGAGAAAGTAGAGGAACTGTGCATGCTGCAGGAGTTGAGAACGGAACTGTTTAAAATGTTCAAGGTATTGGGTGTGAGTGAGGAGGTACAGTAATGAGTGAGTACTGTGAGAATTGTAAGAATATGGCTGACTTACTGGACCATGCAGAAGATAGTTACAGGACGTTGATGGAGGAGCATACTAAATTAAAGAGTGGTTCCGATGGACGCATCCGGGAGTTGGAGGAGGGATTGAGGAAGCTGGAGTGGGGCATGGTTAGTTGGGCATCGAGGGGATATGGAACATCGGCACAATATTTAAAACGCTACTGCCCTGTTTGTTCTGCAGAAAATATAGAAAGCCACGCGCCCGACTGCTGGCTATCCGCACTGATCAAGAGGAGGGATTTATGAATAATAGAAAGCGATGTACTAAAGATACCCCAAGCGACGGTAAACCCTATGAGTGGTATCATCCTGATGCAAAAATGGTGGACTCTAAAGATTATTCTGACGGATCAAGCTATGACACCTACGAGTGTCCATGGTGTCACATAATTTTTACAACCGAAGTAGCACAATAGGACTGTTCAAGGGGAGGGAGTGATGGTAGATCCACTCAATTGCTTAAGATGTGAAATGTCTAATTGGTGTGGGCAGATTAAGGAGGTTTGTAAATATCCGGAAGGTAGATTATACGGTGTATCGAATACTCCAATACCAAGTTACAGCAGCCTACAGAATGACCTATCCACCCTCCGTGCTGCACTTGAGGAGATAATTAAACTTGAAACTACACCCATCGACGAGACAGAGAGAAGTCAAGAATGGCGTTCTGTCGGCTGGGCAGATGCCGCTGAAATCGCCCATAAAGCACTGAGGAAATAGGGAAATGAAACTCAAGGGGTCATCGTCTAACGGTTAGGACAACGGACCTTCGCTCCGTGAATTGCGGGTTCAAATCCCGCTGACCCCTCCATCTAACGGGAGGATAGCTCAAATGGTAGAGCCTACGGATGTGGCCCGTAAGGTTGTAGGTTCAAACCCTACTCCTCCCTCCATTGACAGGTTAAATGGTAGGTAATATAGGAAATAGGAACTTTGATAACTATAACAGGGCATAATTTTTAGGTAAAATTTCCAAATTCTCTGTTGGAGGACCAAGAATGGAAAGTCTACTTGATGTCTTCGTAGGAATAGTGATAGGTATTCCGGTAATGGGTTTGGCATGCTTTATTGCCTTGGGTATTCTAATGTTGTGCGGAAGATTGTTAATCAACTTATTGGTATATGTAGGGGAGGTGTTTGAGCACCTTAGTAGTTCGAGGGAGGGTAAGAAGTGACACTCGCAAAACCTTCACTCTGTGCAGCATGCAGTCTATTCACAAGAGGTCAGGGTTACTCAAATGGAACAGGGACAGGTAGTAACGGTACACTATTGTTGGGAGAAGCGTTGGGAGCAAGGGAAGCCTTCATGGGTATACCGTTCGTGGGTGATGCTGGAGCACAACTTACCCGTACTCTCCAACGTGTTCAATGTGGCAGAGAAGCCTTTCGTATCAATAACGTTGTCAAATGCAGACCTCCCAACAACTGGCTCGAAGGAGCCCCCTGGGAAGACGACGCAATCAATAACTGCACTGTCTACTTCCACGAGGAACTCGATAAGCACCCACCTCTTGCCATAGTACCCATGGGCAACGTACCCACCAACTTCCTTCTGGGTAAGAAGGAACACAAAGGTGGGATAGAACACCGCAGAGGGTATGTATACAAGTCCATCATCAACACCCCAAACCGTCAACATGACATATGGGTAGTGCCGACCTATCACCCCTCCTTCATTATGAGAGGGAAGCAGAACCTCACAGATGTACAAGCCATTGACATTAAGAGAGCACTAAAGGTATCAAGATCAGGATACACTGAGCCTCCCTACCATTACATAGAACATCCTACAGCATCAGACCTTGGTGCATACTATGAAGAGTGTAGAACTGCAGCTGCCAATGGTAAGTGGCTCATAGCGGACATAGAAACTCCTACCAGTGGAGGAGCAACGGAGGACGAATATGGTTCCATCATTGATGCAGACATTATCAGGATCAGCTTTAGTATTGCTCCTCACCATGCAATCACCATCCCATTTACCAGTTATACATTCGACTGGATCTGTGCAGTACTATCATTGCCATGGAGTTATACGGTGTTTTGGAATCAGGAGTTTGACGTGCCCCGTCTGCAGTCGAAGGGATGTACGGTGGGCAAGGTATTGGATGCCATGTATTTATTCCATTGGCTGCAGTCAGATCTGCCAAAAGGGTTAGGTTATGTCTCAACGTTCTTCACAGAACTCAGTGAATGGAAGTCCCTCTCTGATGAGTTACCGGAGTATTACTCGTGCAAAGATTCCGATGCCACTATCCAGTGTGCAGATGCAATCAGGGCCTTACTCATTACACAAGGGAGGTTCGATAGCTTTATCAGACATTATGTTGACCTTCAACCTTTTGTCCAGTCAATGGCCCAAACAGGGGTCTTGATTGACCCAGTGCAGCAGGAGAAGTTCAGAGGTGAGGTACAGAAAGAGTTGGATAGGCTGGATGAAGAGGTGCAGAAGGCTGTTCCCATTGAAGTAAAGAAGGTTAAGTACCGCAAGAGTTATCCAAAAGAGTTTGAGTTGGGGGCATGGGTTAGGCAGTCGGATGACAAATGGTATTGGGACTTTGACCCTACTACTGGAGAAGTGTTGGAGCGTCAGAGGTTTCTATGTACATCTTCTGATCAGGTACTAAGATATATTAAGTATAGAGGTCACCCTGTTGAGACTAACTATAAGACAGGCAAAGAAACCACTGCTGCAGATGTCATAGATAACCTGGCAAACAAGTTCCCTGATGACCCACTCTACCCACGCATATTGGAGGTAAGAGAGTTCCGTAAAATAATGGGGCAGTACATCAATGGGTATATGCCTGGGCCGGATGGGAGAGTGAGGACGCACTTCAACCGTAAGCCTAGTACCTTCAGATATAACAGTGAGTCGCCGAATGTGCAGAACGTAGTGAAGAGAAGTGAGTTGGCAGGGGAGTATAGGAAACAATTTGTGGCGGGGTCAATAGAGGAGGTGGTCAATGGTTAAGTGCCTCCTCGTAGAACTCGACTACAAAGCCTTGGAAGCCCAGCTGGTAGGAGTTTTTGCTCATGACCCTGAGTATATACGTGCGGCAAAGCTTGGAGTCCACTCCATACTAATGTCTCATGTGCTAAAGCAACCTATAAACTTAGGCAGGTCGGACGCAGACATTAAGCCGGTGTTGAAGGCACTCAAGAAGCATGATGCTATACTGTACGATGCCTGTAAACATGTGGTCCACATGTCCAACTACCTTGGTACACCTCGTCGAATAAGGCTGGAGTTCCCAGACTACTTCCCTTCAGTCGGAGATGCCAAAGAGAAACAGGACCTCTACTTCTCCACCATTGCCAAGAAGGTTAAGCAGTGGCAGCAACGGACCTTGAATGAGGCATACCAGAACCACTACCTCGATACACCTCATGGTTACAGACACTACTTCTGGGACGTTTTACACTATGAAGGTAGACAACTGGTATGGGGCACGGATGCCAAACGGGCAGTAGCATTCAAGCCTCAGGCTACTGGAGCAGGGGTACTTAGTGAAGCCTTAATCAGGATCACCAAATATCCTGAACTATTTGCTATGCTCCGCTGGATTATCCACGATAGCATACTGGCGGAGATCCCAGTTGATAAGAACTTTCATCGAAACGTATTACTATTGAAGACTTTAATGGAGATGCCCAACCCTGAGCTTGACAACCTTAGTATTGAGGTTGAGGTACAGGTGGGTGTGAATTGGGGCGAAATGGCTGACTATATGGAGGACTATGATTATGAAAAGATGGTTGCTTAGCATTATTGTATTGTTGACTTTTGGTCTTGGTGGCTGCACTCAGAACCAGAGAGCAAGAACCTTTGGAGGGACCGCCAAGGTAGAACTTCCACCCAATACAAAACTTATCATCGCTACCTGGAAGGAGGAAGATCTGTGGTACCTGCACAGACCAATGCGTCAGGAAGAAGTTCCAGAGACTATCACATTTCAAGAAGATAGCTCATTTGGAATGGTGGAAGGAACTGTAGTGTTTAAAGAAAGGAGACAGTAATGCATCAAACACCAATCTTATTCCTAACTGATGCTCCTGCAGCCTCAGGAGGGTTATCACGTATAGGCAGAGACCTTGCTATCCTTACCTCTAAGATGGAAGAATTTAGGGTAGGGTTTCTGGGTAGAGGTGGCCTTGCTTCCACTCATCTCCCATTCATGCAATATAACTACCCTGAGTTTGGCGGATGGGGTGAGGACCAGCTACAGGATGTATGGGAGAACTTCTCAGAGGGAGAGCAGGGGATAGTGTTCACCATCTGGGACCCTTCACGATTGCTGTGGCTCAGTAATCCAATAGGTATGCCTAATGAAGCATGGCTACGTGACCCTCCCTTTAAGAAGTGGGGTTACTTCCCTATTGACCACGAGGGACCCAATGGTAGGCTGTCAATGATTGAGCATGAGACACTCAAAGGATATGACAGGGTGCTTGCTTATGGAATGTTTGGTGCAAAGGTTATTAGTGATACGCTGGGGTGGAAGAGTGTCTGTGACTGGATACCACATGGCATAAACATGGATACCTTTCAACCAAGAGATGGAGAGGGGGTTAAGTTGGGGATGTGTATACCCAAAGGTATGCCTGTAATAGGGATAGTAATGACCAACCAGATACGCAAGGACTGGGGGTTGGCATTTGGGGTGATTGCAGAACTAAAACAGTACCTTAAAGGTAACCTATATGTATGGTGTAAGACAGACTCCATAGACAGGCACTGGGACCTTAGAGCGCTGGCTGCAGACTTTAACGTGGGAGATGTGGTAAACGTAGACCTTAATATGTTATCTGATAAGAGTATGAGTTATATGTACTCAATGTGTGATCTCACATTCCTTCCAAGCCTGGGTGAAGGGTTTGGTTATCCGATTGTGGAGAGTATGGCATGTGGAGTTCCATGTATTACAGGTTCGTATGGTGGTGGTGCTGAACTGGTAACTGACAAACATACTGTGAAGCCTGTTACTTACAGGTATGAGGCTACATGTAACAGTGTCAGGCCAGTGTACTCACCTGGAGTATGGGCTCAGGTTATACTTAGGAAGCTTGAGCATAGGTTGAATAAAGATGATGTAAGGAGGCAGGTTGAGTATTTGAACTGGCCTAATTTGCATACTGTATGGGAGAGATGGTTTAGGGAGGGGGTGCAATGGCCACTGAAGCTATAATTAAGCTCATAGTCTTCTTAGTGATAGGGGTACCAATATTGCTAACCTTCATAACAATAGCTATATATGGCGTATATATGCTGTGGCTTAACTGCTGTAAGCTAATTTGGTTATTGATCACAGGTAAGGGGGAGATATGACCAAATATCCACCTAAACATCTGGTTGAACTGAATGGTACAGAGAGTGAGAAGGAGTTGGACTCCATGGCCATCTATGATCTGGCTACTGAGAACCAGGAGCTGACAGCCAGGTTGAGGGAGGCCGAGAAGGTTATAGATTTGATAATACGCAAGTCAGCTAGATGGAAACAGTTGGGACTGGCTCAGACTGTGCTCTCTATCGGGTGGTTAATGGAGTGTGAATCCTACAGACAAAAGTTCCCAAAGGAGGAACTGTAATGATAGCAGTACTGATACCAAAGTTCGACCCAGCTGATCCACACTCAGCTGTGGAGAATATGAAACTGTTGGCAGATAGAACACCAACCCCAAAGGTTGTAGAGCAGTACTTGGCATTCATCCACGATGATGTAGAGATAGATGATCCAGATGTCAATCAGGACAAGATCATGAGTTCTATGCAGCGGTTCTTCGATGATCATCCAAGGTGTGGCATGGTAGGCTTCGGAGGTGCCACAGGCCTGGGCACGCCAGACATCTACAAACGCCCCTATGACTACAGACAACTGGCCCGTATCAGGTACATGAGTAACATGACCGACGCCGAGGCACATGGCAAGAGAGTCACAGTCCCTCACCAGGTGGCTGTGCTGGATGGGTTCTGCCAGATCATACGTCGCACAGCTTATGAAGATGTAGGCGGGTGGAAGGCTGTGTTGGATATGGGGATTGAGTTTCACATGTATGACTTTGCAATGGCTTGCCTGATGTATGAAAATGAGTGGGAGGTATGGATGCTTCCTGTATCATGTACCCATCACGGTGGGCGTACTTCCACTACCAAGGAGTACGATGCCTGGCTCCGCAGTCGTAGGATAGATGGTGACCTTGAGGTACACCAGAAGGCCCACAAAATTTGCTACGATAGATTCAGGAAAATTTTACCGTTGAGAGTGAGGTAACCAATGGCAAAGCCCAAAATAAATAAAGGCCTGAATGACGGAGAATATTATTGGGTAAAATTCTCAGATTCGGATGATGAAGCATGGCAGCCTGCACGTTGGGATGAAGAGTGGAAGTGCTGGATGTTGTGTGGGAGTGATGAAATATTTCGTAGATTAGTAATTGGATCACGAATAGAGAGGGAGGAGTAACCAATGGAAGAATCAAAGCTTAGTATATGCCCCAACCACGTACAACCTTTCATGTACACAGGTACAGAGTGCCCCTGGTGTACATTCGCAGCAGAGGTAGTCAACAGGTTGCAGGCTGAATACAAACGCGGCTTTGGTGATGGCGTAAGAGCCGCAGACATGGAATATAAAAAGGAGGCGGAACGTGTTAAACGCAGTAATGATAGTAAAGAACCGACCCAGGCTGACGTCGCAGTGTCTGGAGACGTTCCTAAGAAACAGTAAGCTTGATTGGACTCTTACTATTGTGGATGATAATAGTGCTCTACTGACTCATGGGATGCTTTGTAGGCTTAGGAACGATCACTATTCTAAGGTTAGTGTCCTTAGTATACTTGGGGACTGTGGTGTACTAGGACGCCTAAAAAATCTGGGAGTATACTGGTCAGAGAAGATGTTTGGCAGAGGTGAGTACCTATATGTAATGGACAATGATGGATACTATACTGAGGGGTGGGATGAGAAATTGGTAACTGCCTTACAGGCCAGGCCGGATAGGTTCAAGCTTCTTGGTCCGTACAGGCATCCTTATCATCAACCAAGTGGAGTGTGGACTCCTTCCGGCATAATCAAGTATGTGGTATCAGAGACAGATGCCGTCCAAGGCATAGGTCACTTAATGTCCTGGGAAACCTGGGATGATTATGGTCCCTACGATGCTAATGCAAAGGGCACCAACCAGTCTGAAGATTACGCATTCTGCAGACGTATTGTGGATTATGGATTCTTAGTAGGCAGTATCCAACCTGACGTAGTATATAACTGTGGCCTTACCGACACTCAAGGTAGACCTTGTGTCGGCATTGAGGCCATGTCTACCAGAGTACCTGGAGTATACTATGAGTAACCCTACCTTCTCTCTGTGCCATGCCACAGCAAGGTTACCATCCGGATGGAAGCCTGCGCATGATGACTGGATGGCTCATGCAGATAATCCTGAAGCCATTGAGTATATACTGGCAGTAGACTCAGCAGATATTACACAGGTAACTGCTGAACCACCTATCATACTGGTAGAGAATAAAGGTAGACAGTGTTGTGTGGATGCCTGGAACCTTGCAGCTGCTCACTCCACCGGCAAGGTTATCATTACAGTGGCAGATGACATATACACTCCACCACACTGGGATACTGAACTACTTAAAGTACTGGGTAACCTGACCAACGAGAAGGTAGCAGAGGTAAAGTCAGGCACCTCCCCCATGGATGATGAGTGGATGCGCTGCCTATTCATAAGCATCCTAACACGCTCATACTACAATCGTTATGGTTATGTATTCCATCCAAAGTTTGAGAGCATGTACTGTGACGTATGGTTCACAGAGCAGGCTAGATCAGATGAGGTAGTAGTAGACGCCCGTCACCTGACGTTTCAACATAAGCACTGGATAGGTACCACCGTACCCTATGATGAGGTGTACCAAAAACAAGACTCACGCGAACGAATGGACAGAGGGTTGATAATACTGGGGGATGTACGTGGTGAAAGATGCAATAAAGAAGGCCATAGTTAGTGTAGGGTTTGGCGACATAAGGTTCGTCAACAACCTTCATAGGTTGATAAGGATAGTTACTCCTAATGAAGTAATAGTACATTGGGACGGCATATGTCCCCCTGCCTTGGTACCTGTGTCACCTTACAGTTTCAAGGTGGATGCCATAGAACTTGTCCATAGTATGGGAGCTGAAATAATACTATGGTGCGACTCTTCTATTGTACCCATTAAACCACTGGATGAGTTATGGGACCTAATAGAGTCTCAAGGTTACTGGTTCAGCAAAAACTATGGCTATACCAATGGTGAGTGGTGCTGTGATGCTGCCTTACCTATATTGGGCACCACCAGAGAAGAGTCATTCAAGGTTCCTCAGATCATAGCCACCTCATTTGGACTTAACCTAAGGCAACCCATAGCCCAGGAGTGGTTCTCCCGCTGGAGAGACCTTGCATTCAGAGGGGCATTCAATGGACCGCATGATGGTGGGTCTACTGATCCCAGAGTAGTCGGTCATAGGCATGATCAAACTGCAGGCGCTCATATATGTCACCAACTTGGGATGACACTGACAACTCCTCCTGACTGGATTGCAGAGGGAGGACAACCTATCAATGACAACACACTAATGGTAATAGAAAGGTTCTAATATGGTGGACTTTGAGTATGGTGGAGATAGTGGAATAGCAAACTTCATCCCGGACTTAAGAAGTGCCGCCAGACTATCAAACGGATTTGTACTGGAGATCGGAACCGGCACGGGTCAGGGGTCTACTATAGCCTTTGAGGAAGGGTTACAGCAATGTGCAAGCTTGGATAAGTTGCATATCTCAGTAGACCTTAACATCCCGGCTAAGTATAGACCTTCCGTACCATGGTGGCACATGGTACAAGGAGACTCCAGGGACCCTGACACTTTTAACAAGGTGGTAGCCTTATGTGGACCACGGGCTCCTGGACTAATATTCATTGACACAGATCATTATTATGAGCACATGCAGGCAGAGCTTGCACTATGGCACCCCATAGCATGTAGCTCAACAGTATGGTTGTTTCACGACACCTGGATATGGGGAGTGTATAATCATATGACTGAGGCTATTAAGGAGTTTGCCTCAGCCAATAGATGGGTGTATGACGATGTTTCTACAGTAACTCATGGACTGGGAAGGATGGTAAAGCTATGACCATGGAGAGGTATGAACTGCTTAAACCTTACTTAGATAAGTACCATAGGAAGTTTACTGTCCTGGACTTAGGTGCAGGCATAAACCCTCTTATAGCCCAAAGGATAGCACTGGATTATGACGCAGTGGTAGTGATGGTAGAGCAGGATCAGGCTTGTATGGACTATGCTGGAAGTAACCTTGTGTGGTTACGAAAACACTTCAACCTTAAGGAGTTGAAGTTACTTGCTAACAGTGAGTACTTCGATGTGGTTATAGCGTTCAACTTCCTGCACCACTTCCCGAAGGAGGAGTATGGGGATGCAGCTGCTCAGGTTATGTCCATGGGGGCAGATGTGTTTATACAGATCCCATCACGCCAAGAGCCAGAAGGAGTGCCTGGGTTTGGTGAGGTGATTGATGGACTTAACTATATGTGTAATATGTATGGAGGGAAATTGGTAGCAGAGACGGTTCAATTTCCTCAACACTTACCCAGGCCATTGTTTCACTTTGACAATCATGATTGTGAGTTCCTGCTTACCAGGACTCACATAGAGGCACACCAGGATAGTGCAGCTACTATCATCCATCCATCTTATACTGACTCTATCGCACACCTAAAAGGCAAAGGTGATAAGGTATGGGTACCTGGCATCAACCTATGGAACTTCTGCAAACTGGGTGGATGCAGACCAACAAGAGAGTCGATTTTGAAATCCATTTTCAATTTCAACTTACCAACACAGCATCATGGTGATGTAGCCCCATGGAATTTTATTATGGATGGAGAGAAATTGTACCTGGTAGATGGGTACGAAGGGTGGGAGTGGGACGATAAGCAAGGACTGGAGGAAACATGGAAGAAAGTAAACGAATGCCTGTCTATCTAAATATAGGGAGTGGGCAACGTCCATTCAAACCCCCCTTCTTTAATACTGATATACAGAATAAATGGAAGGAGCCTACTGAGAAAGCTGGGTGCTGGTGGATAGATAACTTATGTGCTTATAAGGGGTGGGCAGCTCCGGTGCAAATGATTGTACTTCACCATGTACTGGAACACTTTGGATGTGGCGAGTCTGATAAACTGATTGATGATTGCTATGAACTGCTGGCCCCAGGTGGGTCATTGATCATCACTGTCCCAGACATGAAGGAGCTTGCCAAAGGGTGGTTGGTTGGCAGAGTAACAGATCAGATATACTTCACTAATGTATATGGTGCATACATGGGAGATGAGGCTGATAGACATAAGTGGGGCTTTACACCTGACTCACTAAACACACACCTAAGAAAGTGGGCGTGGGCCGATGTTAAGAGGTTTGACTTCAGGCCTATTGAGGGGGCTGATATTGCAAATGATTGGTACATATGTGGAATGGAGGCAATAAAATAATGATCAACTGGATTCTAGTACCAGTACACAACAACGTACACCTGACAAAGGCAGCAGTGAAGACGTTCATTAAGCAGGACATTCCTGAAGTAAGAGTACTATTACTAAACAACGGTTCAACAGATGGTACTGCAGAGTGGGCGCGTACTATGTATCCTAAAGTAGTAACCTTATACCAGACCCCACCATACAGTGTTGCACAATCATGGAATAGAGGGCTAACGTTACTATTCGGCAACCTGCCTCAGGAACCAAATGCTCATGTCCTGGTATGCAACAACGATGTAGAACTAAGACCCGACACTTACCGATTACTACTGGAAGATGGTGGAGGGTTTGTGACCGCAGTGGGGGTTGATGACAAGGAGATGCTGGCAACCACAGTACCTGGTGGCAAGCGTCCCAACCCTGACTTCAGCTGCTACCTTATACGTAGGGAGGTATGGGATAAAGTAGGAAGGTTTGATGAGAAGTTCGAGACTGCCTTTTGCGAAGACTGGGATTTTCACGTTCGTCTACACAAGGCAGGTGTTGATGCCCACTGCATAGATATACCCTTCTACCATGTAGGTAGTGCAACGGTAAACAACATGCCTCCTGAGGAACAGGAAGCTGTTCTTAAGCAGGCTGACAAGAACAGGCAATACTTCAAAGAGAAATGGGGCTGCGATGGGGGGTCGCCGGAGTATTATGAGCTGTTTAAGATTCACGATGCCCATTGAACAGTTTACTTTCAATGCGCATAACCCTGGTGAGAATATCGTTCATGAGTTTGTCTGAGGCCCTGGTGTAATGCTTCTCATCATCTTCATGGTGTGCCCTGACCTCCGTATCAAGGGTGGTCAGGGATTTCTCTGTCCCTGCTTTACATACTGCACATGACTCCTTCATTGACCTTACCTCTCCTGCCAATTTTGTGAGTTTGATGTTAAACATAGGTAGGGCCGTGGCTGCTGTCAAAGCTCCACCTACTATTGCACTAACTACAATCTTTCCTGCATCTACAAAAAACTCACTGGACATGGAATCTCCTACTTCTTTGCGGGGGGTGGTGGTATATTCGGTGCCTGCTCCAATTCAGATATCTTACTTCTTATGTCATTACCAATCTTTGTAGGCTTACCCATGGTCTTCTCTATGGCTTCGATCCCACGAAGCTGGTTGTAGTACTCATTGAGAATTTTTGCATTGGACTCACCTATGGTAGTATCCAATGCCTGCCTATTAAATGACCTGCGTTCTTCAAAACCCTTCTTACCAATGGCTTTAACCTGCTTCTCTCCCCAAGCACGGACCTGAGAAGGGTACATCTTGGAGAAGTCTGGGACTGTGTAGGGCTTAGCAGAGGTAGGGGTAGTTACCTTGGCACTGCCGCCTGGTGGAGGAGGAATGTCGGGAGTACTGCCCATTATCCTATGGATCTTTGCACGTAGTGAGTCAGCCTGCCTTAGCCTGAATCCCTGCTTGGCTTCCTGGGCTTCCAGAGATTTAAGCTCCGTATGATAGTTGTCGAGAACCCTGGATAGGGTACTCACAGGAGCAGACACCATTTCCTTCTCTGACTTCATGACATCCTTGCGTTGACCCTTATAAGTAGCATCAACCTTAGGCTTGAAGCGCAATGGTTCTGCAGCAGCCTTACCAAGTTGCTGCTTTAGAGACTCTGCACGATTCCTAAGGTTGAATGCTTTGGTACGCAAAACTCTGGCTTCGGTGGAAACAGCAGATGGAATAGGAGTACCTGTCTTCTTGGCAAGTCCTGGAGTACGTTTAAGTTGCATGTACTCATTCCATGCTTCGGCTGCCTGCTTTCTATACGAATCAATCTGAGCCTGGATCTGTGCTTTGCTTAAACGTTCAGGTGGGATTTCTGCCAGACTACTTGCAGGCTTTTTGGGAGACACAGTAGTACCTGCAGACAGAGGAGCGTCATAGATAGTAGGTTGAGGTTGTGGTCCCTTAGAGGCTGCCATCTTCTCTACTACAGCATCCCTCTCCTTAAGAGTCTCCGGGAAGACAGCACGAGACGGTTGACGCTTAGTGGGTGCCATTGTCTTACTTGTGGGCTCAAGTTCGCTTTCATATACTTCAATAGTACTGGGAGCTTTGGTGTAAGGCTTCTGCTTCTTGGCCCCCAGTTGCCGTCTGATCTCCTCAACATCCTGCCTGAACTCCAGTTCAGCAGCCTCCTTATACTGACGCTGCCCTGCAATAGCCAGTGCCTCCTTATGCTGAAACCCCTTCTTCTGCGGGCCTTCCTTGCCAAGGTGTTGAGCAGATATAGGTTCAAAGTCCTTACCATAAGCTACTGTATACTTAGTAAGTCCACCATAAGGATTACGGTTCTTAGCTATAAGCTTAAGTTCATTGGTTGCAGCTGTGTCGCCAGCAACGGATTTCCTGGTCAGCTCCTCTACCAACTTCCCTACTTCTGCATTACTCAACTTCTTCTCGCTCGTCTTTACAACAGTTCCTCCACCCTTATGCAGAATATAGCGGTCCTTCTGCTCCATGGGTTTCAGCATCTTTACTGTCTTACCTACGTTTCTAAATTGTTCTGTCCTGGCCTTTACCCTATGAACATTCTCACTTACAGACACAATGTCCTTTGAGTGGACCATGGGTAGATCGCCACCTTTGTATCCACGTTCAGGCATGTAGGTAAATAGGTCTGTTCCAGGCAGGCGGTCCATGAGTAGTCCACCACCACCTCTCAACCCTTGGAAGTTGACAATCTCTCCCTTCTTGATGGCGGCTTCTATGTCATTAGAGGAAGGGATTTCCTTGGTTGATAAGGGTTTGCTCTTAACAACAGGTTGAGGTGTAACTGGAGTAGGAGGCTCAATGGTTGCAGTAGGTGGCTCAGTAGGTAAGGGAGATTCAGCTATCTTCACAGGAGTTATAGGTGTTGGAGTAGGTTCTGGTTTAATAGTTGGTGTAACCGGAGCAGCAGGAGCGGTAGGTGCAACAGGCGTAGGTGGAGTAATATCTCCTCCTTTACCTCTGGCTATCTGCACCATCTGAATTATCTGCTCTGGTGTAGCATCAGGGAACATAGTCTCAAGCTGTTGAAACTGTTGAGAAAGTTTAGGAGCACCACTGGATATAGGTGGAGTAACAGGCGTTTTAGGAGGTACAATAGGTTTATCAGTAGTCCCCTTACGAGTCATAGACCTGGATGCAGATACCCCTTTGGCTTGCCACTTGGCAAACTCAGTAGGTTCAGCTGCAGGCATACCTCCTGACTTATAGCTGACACTCCCACCAGCTGTCTTAGGCACAGTGGCAGCCTTAGATGTTACAGGGTATATCTGTTCAAACTCCGTGAATGGCAAAGGCTGCTTTTCACCTGTCAGCTTGGATACTAGAGTGATATTACGTGGATCTATATTTACTCCACTGTCACGTAGAGCTTTATATAAGGTGCCATACTCATATGCAGGTTTACCTACTGGGAGTGCCTCAACTGTGACTTCAGCTTTGGCAGCCTCTGGGACTCTCCCTGATGGAGTAACTTCTCCATAGGATGCAGGCTCAAGGCCACTGACAGTACGTGACGCAGGAAGCTCCTTACCTTTACGGTCGAAGAACTTAATGCGTATGAACCCTTCCTCTCCACCCAACCCTCTTAAGGCTCTACTAAGTCCCCCAGCCGCCGCTTCAGGATTTACTGGAAGTTTACCTTTAATAGCTGGGATGCCTGCAGCCATACCAGCCTGAGCAGTAGCATGTGTAGCAAGTCTGGTTCCTTCTTCTACGTCTCCTACCTTAAATGCCTCCCACGCCTCTGGAACTGTGTCTTCTAATTGTTTAATGGCAGCATATGATAAGCCTGCCTTAAGCAGGGATAGCACTGGACCAGGAGGTAGACCAGTAAGAGCAGTAATGGCAACCAACCCTGCCATCCCTTGTGGAGTAGCCATCTCGTTGCCAAGCTCACTGACTCCACGCATGGCTCCTGCACCTGCCTGCTGCACACCCTTGGGGAGCATCTCGCGTTGTTGTGTCGGAGGACTGGAGACAAACTTGCGGACCTTTGGAATTGCCTTCCTTACAGTTTGAAGCTGAGACTCTGCCATTGGAGTCTGGAGTGAGGGTAATCCTGGAGGTGGTGTAGGGATGGCAGGTTCCACTGTGTTAACAGGTGGCAGGTTCTGTTCTCTCTTCCTTGGGTCATTGAAGTAGGATGGAAGTCTGACTGCTCCAAGGGCATTGGTTGGGGATGACATTATTAATCTCCTGCCATTTTATTAGTCTCAGGTGGAGACGTTGCCTCGGCTGCCTTGCTTAAGGGTATACTAAGTGGAGAAGCTTGAGCACCCACAGCTGCTCCTCTAGCTACCCTGGTAGTAAGTGGAATACGTGCCAACTGAGTACGTAAACTCTGGTTTAGTCTACGGGCAGACTCTGGACGTTGCAATACTATACTTAGTATATCTGCAGGGAAAGTTACCGCACTGACTCCAGGTAGGCTTCGGACACCCCTGATTTTATGAATACCTTGTATGGCATTTAAAGCCTTGTTGAGTGCTCCATCTACTATAGGGGCATCCCACAGTTTGCTTGCCTCTTCCAGTTGCTTGAATATGGCAGGGATGGTGTTGGCTAAGTCGGGATTATGCAGTGTAAGCTCTGTTACAACATCAGGGTCCAGTTTACTCCAGGTATTATATTTCTTGTTTCTGTGGATGTGGTCAATGAGGTGACTGAGTACCTCAGGAGGAGTGGGGCCACCAGGAACACTCAATAGATTTCTAAGGTTGCCTGGGTCGGAGGTGTAATATTTGATCCACTTCTTATCCGTAAGGCTGCCGGTTTTAGTTATTTTGGTACCTAATGCCGCCTCTTCTCTTACCTTAGGCAACTCCTCAATAGCTCCACTGATAGAGCGTATGGAACTTGCCGGTTTAGGTCCTGCAGTACCGGATCGTTTGACCGCACGTTGTTCTATGTATGCCTGTTTGGGAGCAGCCATGCCTCCAGTTTTGAAGGGTCTATGTGCCCTGGCATACTCTGCCTTAGCAGCCTTTCTTGCCTGCAGAATCTTAACTGGGTCCTTGCCTGCCACAACAGCAGCATCACGCAGTTTCTCTTCCATTATGGGTTCAGCCATCTTCAGAAGTTGTTTAGCCAAACCCATGTAACGGTTGGCAGATACTCCCTCCTTGCCTGTATACAATGATAACTCACCTAGAGCATCATCAAGATTCTTGAATGAGATATAGTCATAGCCCTTACTGGAGATCTTTATAGGGTTACCCTCAGCATCAAACTTAGCCTGAGGATTAACACTGTCGATGAACTTCCTGATTGGATGTCCGGCAGGGAATGGACTTGTTCTGTCAGCATCTATTAGGGCTTCATACTGGGCTCTGAATGGACCTGTGTGAACTGGAGTGGCAATAGGGGTGTCAAGAACATCTGCTTCCCTGATGATGTCTCCTGTTGTGGGATTGGTTATAGCCTCTCTGACAGCAAACCCAGGGCCTTCTACGTTGGATGGATGGTTAATCACCTCATCTACAACCTTAAATCGCTTCCTGGAGATCTGGTGAGCCTTGAGTCTTGCACCCTCACGTCTTTCCCAGGCTCCTGCTTGAATGGTTCTACCAGCAGCAGCGGTTTGAGCCTTGGATGTTGCGATTGGGGTAGTAGGCAGGGTACCTCGCATACCTTGGTAGGCAGCTTCTGCTTCTGTGGTAGCCTTCTGGGCAGTTCTAGCTTGCTTTGGCAGTTTGGCAGTGGCAGGTATAAGCTTCTTTACACCAAGCCCAGCCGCAAAGGGAGCAGCAATTCCAGCAACCTTACCAGCTCCGGTACTAACTCTTCCCTGTTTAAGGTCCCAGTAGATCTCCTTGGCTTTATCTGTAACACCTTCTGCCATTCCTAAGGCTGTGTTCCATAGGAGTTTGCCTTCATATAGTTCCTGATCTACACGGCTGGGATGAGTTTTGGCGTACTCCTTGCGGGCTTCACTAATATTCTTACCAGCTTCTACTATACCTTTGACGGCAGTAACTGGGTTAAGTTGTTTAAGTTCTCCCCATGCCGCTCCAAAGAAACCTGGGTCATTGGAAGGTGGAGGAACAGGTGGAGGAGCGGATGACTTCTGTACACGGGAGTCTGCAATCACATCATCAAAGAAGCTGGATGCATTTTGAGGTTGGGTAGGTGGTATGGTAGTAGAGGTAGTAGTAGTAGTAGGTGGAGTAGCAGCTGAGGCAGCAGGTACAGTAATCCCCTTAGCCTTCTGTACCCTGGGATCGTTAACTACGTCAGCGAAGAAGTCTATGGTTCCGGTAGCCATTTACTACCTCCCACCTGGTACTGTGTATCCATCTCTCCTCATTGCGGCCAAGGCAGCCTCAGGGTTGGTGCCATATGCCAATAGATACTGAGTTTTGGTTTCTGCGTCAGGTATGTTGTTGACGTTGGAGTAACCTTGAGTCTTATAACTGTAATATAGTGAATACCTATATGCTGCCTGGATGGTAAGTACAGTTTTTAGAGAGTTCTCCATTACAATCTTAGTGATCTCCGGTCGGGAAAGCATGTCACCAGCCTGAGCCTGAAGAGAGAAGAAGGCTTCAAGAGACCTAAACCCTGCAGCACCAAGGGGAGTACGCATGACTTGGATGTGCTCTTTGAGGTTGTTCTTGATACCAGAGAACAGGTCCACAACCTTGCGTTCTGTATCAGAGATAAAAGGGTCCAGCCCAGAGAGAGTAGAGCTTATAAGCTGGGCTGCAGAACTACTGCTGGTAGCCATCTTAATGCGTAATCTATTGGACAGTGAGTTGATGGCAGCTATGCTTTCTGGGGCGAGGAGGTCTGACAGCATACTACTGGTAGTTCCCATGACATTAGAGCTGTTCTGAGTCTTCTCCATCTGTTGAGGAGTAAGGGCTGGTTGATTTTTGTAGAACCCTCCAGTAGTGGTACGACGCACTCCACCTATCTCTTCATCGGATGGCCTTGACCTGCGTATAACATTGGTCATGGGGTCTAGGATAACCTTCTCAGGGATGTAGTTTGGAGATATGAGAGCGTTTACCTTATCTACTTTGGCCCTCTTTTCATAAAAGGTATCCTTAGGTGCAAGGAACTCTGCGGAGTTACGGATGGGTACCTTAGAGGAGCCTAGAGGAGGTGGAGTAGGTGGGGCAAGTTGTTGTGGTGCCACACCTTGACCAGGAACTTGACCAGGGACTTGGGTAGGTGCCACAGGTTGCTGACCTTCCTGAGGCATGGAAGGAATCGTAGGTTGTAGAGTAGAAGTACCTGGAGTACGCTTGGTTACAACCGTATAAGGTTCCAGCCTATTACCAAGCTGCAGCATCTGAGTATGCGAAGATTCGGTAGGTAGATATCCAGCAGGCTTTGGCACTTCTACCATGTTCAGTAGATTGCCATATACATCGAAGTGACGACTATACCAAGTCTCTACACCTGTTTGTGGGTCTCTAGTGAACCCTAACTCCTCTGACACAGGGCCACCAGGAGTAATCCTCCGGCCAGTAGTATCTATAGCAGAAGCTTCCTTACGCCTGGTATCAACAGAGGTTAACTCCCATTGGCCTGTAGCAGGGTTGTAAGTACGTTCTGTACGAGTGGTAGGTTCCTGTGTAGGTGTGACACGAGTAGAGCCGTCTGCCATATGCTGAATGTAATAGGTACCCTTTGGGTAAGGAGTTCCATCATCCTGAGTCAAGCCCATGGAAGCAAGGTCTTCCTCATTGGCTGGAATTGCTCTCCCTGATGTCTTGTTTGCGGCTCCGGCGTTACGCGTCTGAGCCACTTTAAGCTGAGTCTCATAGGACGCACGCATCTTACTTGCGTAATCCTCTGCCTCCATAGATCTACGCTCCTCCGGAGTGTACTTGCCACTTCTGACTCCAGCTACCCCTAGTTCCCCAGGTACAAGGCCTACTGTAGACTTAGTAAATGTATTGGCATAGTCAGAGGGTCCACCTTCTTCTTGGGGAGGGCCGGGGTAAGTAAACTTCTGTCCTGTTGCAGGGGCACGAGACTTGGTGCTTACAGTAAGTATGTCACTAATATCATAGTTCTTAAACTTCATCGGCCCGGCTTGGGTAGCCTCAAGCCACTTGTTACGCGCAGCCTGCTGAGCCTCAGGCAAGTAGTTGGGGTCCTCAGATATCCTATTGAGTTCCCCAATGAATGCCTTATGCTTCTCGATCTTCTGTTGAATATCCAGAAGGTTCTGCTCGTGGGCACGCTCACCGGCCCTTACAAAGAATCCCTGTGCGAATCCCATTATGGCCTCCTAAATACTGTAAGGGCCTTTTGCTCCTGATTTACGGTTACCATACCAGTCTTTAAGTCCACCTATAGTACCTTGCATACTGTCAAAGAATGATGCGCCCTGTTCCTTATCACCTTGTTTATTCTTATTCATTTGGTTCATATAATCCTGAACAGCCCCACCCTGTTGCTGTGCCCATCCACCTGTAGTGCGGGACATATCCAACATGCTCTGGGCAGCCATTGGTCTAACTTTTTGCAGAAGGTTGGTAGCTACTGCTCCCTTGGCGTAAGGGTCAATCTGTGCTGCAGCTCCACCACTTCTACTTGATAGGTTGAGAAGTGAGCGTCTGCCGGATTCCATACGTTGAGTGGCACCTTGAACCTCCGGTGCAACCGCTTCCATTGCAGCCTGCCTGGAACCGCCTGCTATAGGAGCGAAGTAGTTCTGGGCCTTATTCATCTGACCTTGAGCCTGTTGCCAGAATTGGTTGGAGCGTTCTATTTGTCTAAGTTGCTGCTGCTTGGCAAAGCGTTCTTCTTCGCTTTCGCCACCAGTGAGGGCTCCGGCAACTGCACCTACTCCTGCACCAATACCAGCTCCCCATGGGCCAAACATAGAACCCATCTGTGCTCCTGAAGCTGCTCCGCTAAGTGCCCCACTTCCTCTTCCCATACTCCCTCCTTACTTCTGTGCCTTGCCGGTGTTTACGTTAATACGCTTAGATGCAGCTTTCTTGGGTGGAGTAGGTTTCTTGTATAAGTTATCATAGATATCCTTAACTATACGCTCCACCTTGTCAGGGCTGTCCAGGTCATTACGTGTTGGATAGAACTTGGTCATGCCTTACTCCTTAAGCTGCCTCTCCATGTGGGACATCCTGGAAGATCTTCTGGTGACTCCATGGACCCCCTTGACCCCAGGCCTTTACCAGTAACTCCGAGTCCTGCCCCTCCACTCTGAATACTGCAGTGCTGGATAATCTATACTTAAACAGTTTACCTTTAATTACAGGTAACCTTATGAATGACTTACTATGTAAGCCTGCACTATTTGGAATGGTGGTTGTAGTCTTCACTGTACCATCCTCATCGGTAATGGTGAAGGTAAGGTCTGCACTTGAAATGTGTACCAGGTATAGGTAACCATGGTAGAAGTATCCAGGCATCTCATGCGTAAGGAAACGCGTTTCCCAGTCATACGCAAATACCTTCCCTCCTTCTTCAGTATACCTCGGTTCCCAGATATACAAGTAAGATCTTGTACCATTCATATTCCACTGAAGGTCTAAGGAGATATTGCGGGCTGTCTGCCATTCGGTACCCACTGAGATGGGTACCTGGGAACGGACTGCGTTGTTTACGGTAACCGCTGCTGAAGCCACTGAGTCATTGTTGAACCCTGGAGTAGCGGTTATGTCTACTCCTCCGGTGTTGCAGTCCAGCATTATGTCGCCATATAGTTTGTTGTGGCGGGTGTCTCCCTGGTCACGGGAGGCTGTGGTGACTTTGCAAGCTACAGCAGAACCTGCATCAGAGTCTCCGGTTAACTGGTAGATGCCTCCATTTTTACCTCCACACAATATAGAGTGAACACTGGAGCCTTCTTCACCATAGTGAACGTTAATGGTTGGAGTGTAAGTGTCGAAGAACCATCCACGACGGCCTTCCATTAGGTCATCAGCGTAGAGAAGGGTGTTGCCATACATACCACCTGTACCGATTGTATCGAAGCCATCTCCATCATTCCATAAGGATTTGCGCTCTGAGGAGCTAAGCATGGAAGTCCAGATGGTGAATTCGTCTATATCTACCCAATTTGTAGGAGCTACCCCTGTAACATGAGCACCTAGGCCTAAACATATAGTATCATTAAGTACTAAAGTATATTTAGTAGATCCAATATGACTACCCACATTAACTCCATCTATATCAAGCCAGATAGAATTGCCGTCTCCGTATGCTACGTATAGATGCCAAGTATCCGGCACTATATTGAAGCTTGTAGTAATGGCTCTGGTTTCTACTGAAAAGGTACAGCTGACAAACTTATTTGTGTTGTGGGAATTAAAGGCAAACCCATAAGCGCCTGTATTGAACCCAGTCACTACACTTGCTCTTGTTATATTAAGCTGTATCTCAGCCTGCTTTACCCACACAGCCATAGTGAATGGCATACCTGAGTATGTTGTAGGAACAGTGTATATAAATGTTCCCTGCTTGGTGACGTAACCACCTTGATTCTCATTTATACGAACTCCATAGCCTATCTTTCCTGAGATTCTGTCGGGAGGAAAGTTATAGTCAGGGTCGATTATGGGTACATAAGTCAGAGTTCTCCCGTTCCCAGATGAGTCATACCTGTATAACCCATTCTCTTCCAGTTTCCACTGTGCCCAGATGTTGTCACTGATACCCATTACACTGCCTCTGCGTTAAGTGTGTCGTCCCAGCTGTCCAGGCTGTCTGTGAAGCTGAAAGGATATGTAGTTAGGGTTATCTCGAAGGTGTCTTCCATGACAGGCATAGCGTCAATGAATCCTGATACCATATTGTTGGATGCCAATATATCAGTCCACATGTTGAGGTCGTCTGAGAAGGATGGAGTTAGGGCCAGTACGGAAGCAACCCCTCCACCTGAGGTCATGGTAGGGTAGTCAAAGTATAAGTAGTCATCATAGTATGACAGCCTGAACCTTGAACTAAGCTCCAGAGTCATGTGAGGAGCTATGATGCCGTTGATATCAACACCAAGGTTTCCTTCATTAGGAAGTAGAGGTCTGAGGTCCTCTGCGGTTACGTCGGAAGGTGTGCCTCCATCCGTACTGTATACAGCATCCTTACCTAAGTAGTATAGAACAGGACCTGGTATGGACTGTGGGTTGGTAAATGCCCAGCGTGCCCAGAGGCCTTTACCACCTGGAATCTCAACATAGTCCCAAGCTGTGACTGCCCCAGATTCGTCCTGGGCAGTGGGGATGATCTGGAATAGTCTGCCAGAACTCCATACATAAGAGCGCCCGTTATAGATAACTCCGTTCATCAATGGCTCACTAGGGGTTGTGATATCCTTCCAATGAGTTAGGGTGGTGGTGTCTGCATCTCCTACATTGGTCCAGTACAAACGCTGTGGGTTTACAGGGTCTCCGCAACCAAACATGGTTTCATGGAGTGGTCCCCAAAAACATGGGAGTGTCTGGCCTTGTAAGATGGGTTCCGGTACCTCCCAGCTGACTGCACCCAAGTTGCCGGAGTTCTCGTATAACTGTAAACTGGTATCAGAGTGTACCTGATAGATAGTATACCAAGTACCTTCTATAAGTATGGGCGTAAGAGGAGCCCATAAGGTGCTGAACCCTGTTCCAACTATCATGACGCCTGAGGTTGAGGTGGTGGTGCCTGCAGCCGGAGCACCTATTACAGGCCATAGTTGGTAGTGAACCTGGTCTTCAGAAGGGTTTGCAATGATAATGTCATCTGCAAATTCATCAGTGAATGTGACCACCGGGGAATCATTGGCTACCGATCCTACATAGTACCAGTCATTAGGAATAGATCCACCTCTGCGTTGGAAGTCAATCATGTCGGCTTCTGCAGCGGCGGTGTATTGGGAAGGTGCGGATATTAGTACACTCTCACCTTGGAGGTCATATGATTCAATGGTGGCAGGAGACCAGTTGGACACTACGCCTGTAGTTGAAACCCTGGCTCTGTATCTGTATATATAGTCTACTCCAAATATCCCTCTGTCCGGTCCAGGTGTACCGGCAAGGTATATAGAGCCAAAGTATATGCGTGAACCTGGGAACTCTTTCTCTGTTGCAGGTGTGCGTACCGTCATCTCTATACGCATATAGTAGATGGTCTTCAGGGAAGGGGAGCCTACAGGGAGTAACTCTGCCAACTTGATACGCACTGTGGAGGTGCCAACCTTAACGCTGCTCTTGGTAATGGCGGCACTATCTTCTTCTGTGGACACCCCGGATAGATCAGAGGGAGTAAATACCTTAAAGAAATAGTTGGTATTGAATGCCTTATCTATGTCATTTGTGTCTGTGCTGCCAAACATCACCCTGATATTGTCTACGTCATCAGGACGCTCCAGAGACATGCTGATGGCTATGTAGGAGTCAGGGGTGGATGAGATATCATCGGTTATCTTGGAGAGGTCTAGTGGGACAGGGAACTTAGGAGAGGTCATCCAACCTGTGTAGGACTTGGTAGAGTCGCTGGTTACGTTTACGTATACGGAGAGAGAAGTTTCTGTGATGGCAGTGCCAGGAGCTATGATCTCTGTTGTATATATTCTAAATGAGTCTCTGATATATACGTCATCACCTACAGTCCATGTAGTAGTAGGTGATATGATTACGCACTGGTCGCCACTGGGACCGTCTATTACTGCCTTTACACGGACGAACTCTCCTTTGGATACGTTCTCCAGCAGGGAGTTTGCCTTCAAGCCATTGGTAATAGTAGTGAAGGTAACAGATTGAGTAACTCCGTCTATGAGGAATTCAGAAGAAGCTATATCTGTATAATTAGTGGAGCCGGTAATAGCATCACGCACTACATAGGTGCCGGACCCTATGGCTACATGCATCCCGGTGCTGATGCCGTTCATTATCCCAGGTTCTATCAGGCACCATCCGGTAGCGCCTGAGTCATATAGGATAGTTGATACAGAAGTGTTTACATCCTGATTGGCTTCAGGAAAGGTGGCGACGAATGAAGGGCCGTTGTTCCACCCTGTAAGGGACATGTTTGGGGAGAATATGTCCTTGTGGTAAGTGGCTTGACGGGTGACTAAGGGTGGTGCTGTAGGGGAAGGCATGCCTACCTGGTGAACAGTGCTGGATACATCCACCTTGCGCTGTCTAATCCTATCCATACAGTACATCCATGGGTCAGGACTTTGGGAAGGGCGGTAGGGAACCATGGCCAGCGGGTCACCACTGTAACCACTGTCTATTTGGTCAAAGTCAGTCATGCCTGCACTGAGAATGGTGCCTGAGCCTATAATGCGGGTCCAGCTGTCTGTGCGGGGGGTGTTAAGTCTGCGGATGGAGTGAACCTCGCCATTGACTATACCTATTAAGGTTAACCCTTGACGAGGTTCTATCCTCCCGGTTTGGTAACTCCGGACGTTCTTAAGAACTTTATACTTCAGCTCCTTAAGACCGTCAGCTGGACGGTTAAGGTCCATCCCTAAGGAGAAGAAGCGGTTGGTATCACGTTGGTAATGGAAGTCTGCCATTCAAGGCTCCCCATGCATTAGCCTTTTCCACCAAAGTTCTTGGGAAGTTTGTCGGGCATTGTGACTGGTTTCTCTACGTTAGGCATAGAGCCATCGTAGATCTTCTCTGGTACTGCGTCGGGTGAAGGAGTACGTTTGTAACCGGAGAAGGGACCTTGGTTTTCACCATCGTATACCCCACTGGAACCTTTGTACCCTTTGGGAATACTGCCTATCATATCAACAGGTGAATCCACAAAACTATTTTTCTTTGCCATGATTGGGCTCCTATGCTAAGCTTATGTTGGATGCTCGTAACACCCAATATAAGGAGAAATTACTATGAAGACTTTGAAAGACCGTTTTATGGCTCATGTTAACCAATTGGGGCCAAATGAGTGCTGGCTGTGGCTTGCCTACAAAGATAATAGGGGTCGAGGATACTTTACTCGTGCCGGAAAGACCGGATATGCAGCTCAGGCTGCATATGATCTGTTTGTGGGACCACGACAGCCAGGACTTGAAGTGTGCCATAACTGTAATAACCCAAGTTGTGTAAACCCTAAACACCTTAGACTTGACACACATAAAAGTAACATGGAAGACATGGTTAAGGTAGGTAAGTCTTGGGCTGGTGACAATAATCCGTCCAGAAAGTACCCGGAAAAGGTACCAAGGGGAGCAAACCACCATTGGTATCATAATCAGAATCAATATGGAGCAGATAATCCAAACGCCAAGTTGAGCCAAACCACTGTAGATGCCATTCGTCAAATGTATGAAGCTGGAGCTGGAGGGTATATTAAGCTTGGGCAAATTTTTGGCATCAACCCTTGGACTATCAGGGATGTTGTAAAACAGCGTAGATGGGGACGTGTGTAAACTGTTCATATTGCGTGCTTTTGCCAGAACGATGAATCCATAGGAAGAGGTGCCCAAGGAAGTCTGGTAATAGTATCATACTGAACATTCATGATAGAGATCTCTTCATCCTGACGTTCCAGTTCTACAATCATATACTCTGCCCTGGTTTCGTGTGCCTTTGCCAGGTTCATATTGAAATAAGGATTCTTCTTGTCCTCTGATGGTCCGGGCCACTTGGCTGCCTCTGCCAGAGCCATCTCCATGAGGACATCTCCACGTATGTAGCGAGGAAGGAGGGCACTGGTGTCGTTTATGTCTATGGCACGGGACATATAGAGGAATGGTAGTACATAGGCAGAGGTGACATGAGGCCAGATTTCAAAGCGGGGCAGAGGAATGGTTTCACCTGTGGGAGTGTAGTAGTCACGGGGGGCTACCAAGTAAGCTTGGCCACGATTGGAGCGTTGAGCATCCCATGCGTTAAGTTCACGTTGGCCGATGCCTATGTGAAGCTGCCAATTGAAATTGGGGTCCCAGACTGTGATGAAGTAATTAAAGTCACTGGGAGGGGAGGCGTAGGCAGAGTAGATTTCATAGCCTGTGGTTGCGTTTGCTCCTCCCCATACTAGGTCTAAGGTTAAGGTTTGGAGTAGGGCATCTACTGCTGTAATGGTATAGATAGGAGTTGTAGTAGTTAAGCGGAACTGCCGATCTATCAATGCAGTAGTCCAGGCTGTACCTACTCCAGTGACAGTGGCGGAGCCATTGACTACTGTGGCGGTACCTGTGTTGTATAGAGGAGCAGTGAGAAACTGGCCCTGCTTTACGAGCCAGGACCAAGGGCGGCGCTCTGCTATTCTACGAAAAGAGTTGACCACCCAGTCTTGGGCCAATAAAGGGCCTGCAAGAGGACATCGGAGGAGCACCTTACCAGCGATGCCTAGATACGTATCCAGTGCCATAAGATGCTCCTCTTAAGTTTACTAAGTGCCCCAGATGGTGACGAAGATGGATGCTCCAGTACCAGTGAAGGTCAGATAAGCAGCTGTTGCGCCGCTCCTGTCAGTGGCAGAGAGCCCAGTGATACCAGAATTTGGGGACACCGATACTCCAACAACATGGTTGAGGGAGTTGAGAGTAAGTGTATCACCTGTGGTGACTACGGTAAGTTTGTACAAAACCTGCCGTAATTTGCCGGCCACATTAGTGATAGGCCAACCTGTTGCTACTGTAACAGCTGCCATTCCTCACCTCCTTATGGGATATTGGGAATGTCGAAGTCAACATAGGCGACAGAGGCGACTACGCTGGTTCTGACAATGCCCAGCTTTTGGTAAGTGGTGGCAGTTCCGACTGCAACGGAGTCTGCAGAGGCAGTATTGGCTGTGGTATCGGCAATGACGGATTCTCCGCCATCCGTTCCAGATACAGCAGCTACTGGGATGTTGCGTCCCCGAATGAGGATGTCACAGTAGTAACCGGCAGGTACAGCAGACCGGAAGACTCCAGCGACATTGTTGCCGAAACTATTGGCAACACCATTCATGAGAGCCTGCCTTTTGTCGTTGGTGACGATGTAATTGGCTCTATCCTTCCAGAAGGCTAATTGGTTGGCAGCTACGACACCAACAGTGTTGGATGCAGTTGCGCCGGAGTCCAGTTTGACCCGCTGATAGGTTCGATCATTGACATCGTAGGCTTTGCCAAGCTCTCCCATCACTCTTCGAACAAGAGAAGATGGAGTAGAGGTGGCAGTCTCGGCAGGCATGCTCCAGGTATCTGGGTTGCCTGTTTGGACATGAAGCGTTTGGTCACGGTTTGTGTTTGGCATATATCACCCCCTATCCTGTAATACCATATACTTGCTTGTGATAACGAGGGGCGAATGTGACAGCGGAAGCTGCCAGAACCTGTCCCGCAACCTTGGTGTTTCCTTGACCAGGCTTGAACCCAGTGAAGCCGAGTCCAAATTCCGGATCGTTGCTGATGTACATGTTGGCATATGGCTTACGAGCGTTCAGCCACCACAAGGTT
>Ga0172381_10000254_pt1 | contig 65223 bp, 92 predicted proteins | sample Leawel6488metaG_FD_119754 | JGI IMG/M metagenome (GOLD analysis project Ga0172381, IMG submission 119754) | Leachate microbial communities from a municipal landfill in Southern Ontario, Canada - Leachate well 64-88 metaG | ecosystem: Engineered > Solid waste > Landfill > Unclassified | place... | reverse complement strand
TTAGGATATCCCGGAATTTCTTTCCAGATTTCTTCTTCCTTTTGTACCATTACGTTTTCTTCTATATTCATCTAACCCTCCGCAGATAACCATCTGGATTAAATGTAAAGAGAAAACGTTCACACATTTTATCAACCATGAAATTTCTTAGATTATTTTCGTCCTCAAAAAATTCCTCTATCGCTTCGTATGGACCAACAGGAAGATCTTCACGGACTGGATGTCCATGAATATTGGAATCTTCAACAATTAAATATTGCCCTCGCGTAACAAAATTAGAATACAAATTCATCTCATCAAGAACATGTTGTTTCGTATGGTCCGAATCGAGTATAACCATGACTTTTTTACAACTTTGCGCCATTGAGTTAACAAGATGTATGGTTTTTTCATCGATACTCGATCCGATAGCGTAATCTATTCTTTGATGAATAGGAGAAGTAGGATTATGGTTTATGTCGATTGTAAGAACACGACCATGATGAAGTAAATCACAAATTGATGCAAGAAATAATGCTGAACCACCTTTAAAAGTACCACATTCTATGATAAGATCGGGTTTGCATTCATAAAGAATTTCAGCGTAAATTAAAAGGTCGAATGGATTTTTCATCAATTCATGACCGAGAAAGGACACTGAACTTTGTAATGGATACCAAATTTTGTGGAAATCGTCGGTTATATTTCTTACCTTATCCGCGGATAATTCCATTTCTTTAAGAGCGTCTACATTTTTTGCTTCTAAAACACCAATTTGATCTTTACTAAGTACATCATCATCATCATTATTATTACTCGTGGACATTTATTTAAGCTCTCCTTTTTTCGTGTTATATAATGTTAAATTTTATGTGAAATTCAAAATAAAAACATGAGGAACTGCCGAATTCCTCATATTTTTTATATTTTCTTCGCAATAAAATCATTAAAAAGATACAGTATACGTTACAAGAAGTTGATTACTTGTTGTCGCATTAATAAATGTATTCGAAAGATAACGATTTAGGAAAGTTCCTGCACTGCCTGTACTGTTATTAAGTAAGAATTCCCAAATCGAATTAAATCCTGTTGCCGTAAGTTGTGTAGATTCCCATGATGCAGCAACGGCCATAACAGGAACTGCGGCACCGTCTGATGCAGTAGTTAAAGATAACGTACCAGTTTGATATGTAAAATATCCTAATGGTCCAGTATGCGTTGCTTGTGTTGCAGTGGAGTCTGTGCCAATTACTATATTAGCATTTATAAGTACGGTAGAATCCATTGCCGCGGATGCAATTTTTTGCATAAGCCAAGAACGTCCAACGTATAGTACGACGTTTTTACCTTTTTCATGAAGAAGAACTTCATTATTCAAGGAATTCTTCAACATTACTTCTATACCACCACGAAGTCCTATAACATCGGATGGTTTTTCATGATTTTCAAGCTGTGCTTCAATAGAAGATACATCAGCATCAGAAAATTTACGAGATCTGATTTTATCTAAAGCGATTTGAAGATTGGATTGTAGCATAATATTTATTATTCCTCGGCAGTTTTAGCGTTTAAATTTAAAATAGTTTTATTTTCGTTCTCTTTTGAAAATTGAAGCATTAAATCATCAACGCAAGTATGTTTTTCTGATAAAAAAACAGGTTTTTTACACACTGCACAAATAAGTGAACATGATGTTTGTTCGGTTAAATTTATTCTATCAGCGGCTGGCATTTTGTTACTTTCAATATTATATAATAGGTTTTATACAGTTAAAGTACGATAAAATACTTGAACCGTTAATGATCCAAGACCTTGAGCCAAGTCTGAACTTGGTGTGTCTATCACAATCGGAGCATTTACAACAGGAGTTTGTTCCGTTACAACCGCATTAACATTACGATAATTTGTTCCAGACGCAGAAAGTAAAAATGCAGCATCGATATCGGCGGAAACTTTCGCACCATTTGAAGAAGTATAACGAAATTCAAGATTATTTGATCCGGTGAAAGCTGTTGTAAGAAAAACATACTTAGCGAATATATTCATTGGAACATTTACTTTTCCTGCACCAGGTGCTGGTACTATTGCTAACGGTGTCGTGTTTAATGCTTTAAGCTGTGTTGCTGTGATCGTAGTAACACGACGACGAATGACTATATCAGGACGAGATATAAGATCATAATCGCCAAACATTGACTTTCCGCGGGTTTTGTTTATAATTCCCATTATTGTGCTCCTTTTCGTGTTTTTAACGTATTTTTTAAGTATTTTTTAAGTGTTTTTAACGTGTTTTTCTTTAAAAAGAAAAATTAATTAAAATCCCCAAACGAATTCGAAAAACCAAAACTATTCGATTCTGTGTCAGAATAAAATTCACTATAACGTTTTGAACCCACTTTCCCACTTTTATTACCGAGAAAGGTAGCTAAATCTAATGCGGCTCTAGGTCTTTCACCGTCGTTTTTTATATTATTTACCACATTTATTAAATTCTCATCGTGTGGATTCGTAGAACCGATTTTAAAATACTCAGATGTTACAATTCCAGTCGAAGTAAGAAGATTCGCACAAACTAAACAAAGTGCATCCGCGTCATTTGGAGAACGTTTAAGCGTACGTTTTGTTTCATCTTTTGGTTCGATTTTTATTCGTTTATCTTTAGAATCCCAACCATAGTGTATTACAGAAAGTTCTTCATCAAGAAGTGGTGTTTCTATTGGAATTGATAGTGAATCGATTATCGTACGTACTTGCCAAACTATTTCCGCGCGTTTGTTAAAAAATGTATTTTTATCGTTTGCTTCTTCTCCAACACCTACACCACGCACTTTGTAAGATTTCTCTTTAAGACGACGTTTTAAATCATCATGTACGCCAGAACCAATTCCAATTATATCAATACGGATTTCTTGAAAGTTGTATGTATTTTCTAAAGCGATGAGCGTGTCAACGACTTGTACAGTGGATTGACCATGAATACATGCACGTTCAATTATGACATTACCATCACGAATGTAAATTACAGTATCATCATCACCATAACGTGCAGGATCACAACCGCAATAAATTTGTCCGGATCTTTCTATTATACGTCTATGCGCTTCAAATATTTGTTCTGGTGAGACCAGAGCATTAAATTCTGCTCTTGGCGGAAGTCCGCGGACACGCATTCTGAAATAATCAGAATTTTCTCCATATATTAATTTAAGTCGTTCGATTGATGTTTTATCGATATATAATGCATCAATCTTCTCTACATCTACAAATATACGCGACCAAAGATCTTTGAGCACGTCATTTGTCATTGCACGATGAAAATACCCAGTATTTCGTGTAGGATTTGATGCTAATATAGCACGCGAGGATGGTGTAGACATAGCACCATCAGCAGCACCCATTACCTGATCGGATATGCCTGAACATTCATCAACGATAAAAAGTATATTTTCAGCATGATAACCTTGAAGTGATTCTGTAGTCATTGCACCAGGTTTCGGTGGTGTAGAAGTTATTGCTACAGCAAACCACTTATCTTTTTGCGATTTAAAAAATATACGTTCTTGTTGCCACTCAAAGAGTGATTGAATAATTGGTGATTCGGACATTGCACGTCCGATTTCAGCCCATAGAACGTTATATAGTTGCTTTTTTGTTGGTGCTGTACAGGGAATAATAGCATACGGTCGAGTGTATAGAAAATGGAGTGCTAAACGTGCTAGAAGTGCTGTTTTTCCTGCCCCAGATCCGGTAGACCATGCACATTTACCTTTTGTATCGTAATCGTAACATGCTTGAGATTGCCAATTTACACATTTGAATTTAAGAACATCAAAGAGAAATTTTTCAGAATTAAAAGCGTAGGTGCTTTGAGTACGAATAAGTTCGGATAAGTCTGAGTTTGAAATAGTTGATAATGAAGATGACATATTTATTATCGTCTTAAATTATATTAGCAAGTTGTTTATCATCTTCAAGTAGATTTTGACTTGTTATATCCTCGAACTCGATATCCTCAACGTTTTTTTCCTTGATGTTATCTTTTATATTATTATCATTATGGCTTAACTTTTCGCTCATAGCTTGTTTTGCGAGTTCGAAACCATCACTTATTACTTTAATAACATCATTAATTGCATCATTTTTGTTATTCTCGATTCTCTTTTTTCCATTCCCGCCAAGATCAAGAATATCCAAAGCAACTTGATGTTTAAGAATCGGTGTAACACGCATGTCATCTACAGATTTTTCGGTGAGAATTTTCCCAAGCATGTCGATTGCTGGTTCTTGTAGATTATTTATTTTTTCTTGAATTTTCGCGGCAGAATCGAGAAAACGACTTTTTACTTCTGCTTCGAGATTCTTATATTCTTTTAGGAATAATGGCGAATTTCGCACGATGCTTAAACGAGTTTCCGACATCCCTAAATCTGTTGCGATTTTTTTATTAGATTCCCCTGCAATAAGTCGGCGCATAATTTCTCTATGCTTCGACTCTACACGAAGAAGTTGTTGTGGAGGTGTATTACCAGAAGGATGTCGGCCCATTTTTTAAATAAGAAAACAAGAAAACAAAAAAAAATAAATAACGTTAAAAAAGAAAGAAATAAAGGTGTGAGATTTATTTTTGTTTGTTAACGGACGATGGAGGATTTTAGAGGTTTTAAAGGGAAAGAAAATAAAAAACCTCACACCTTTATTTATTCTATCTAACTAAGGAGTCTCACCTAATATTAATGATAACATGGTTTAAAGGGAAAGTCAAGAGATTTTTTGAATGTGTTTTGTGCTATTTTGTGCTATTTTGTGCTATCCATTATATGTTATACTTATAAGTATATAAGATTAAAGTAAAATGATGCTTTTCCGCGGGAATTCTCATACATCTTGCTTAATAAATAATCTTTCTTTCTTCCATGGTACCAACGTGTTTTAAAGCTCGATCAAGTACGCTATTTTTATAGAATATTTTGTATTTTTCAAACAGAAAAAAAAGTGAAATTTTATTTTATAGATTTTTAAAATATAATAAAATAAAATATAATAAAATATAATAAAATAAAATAAAATATAATAAAATAAAATAAAATAAAATAAAATATAATAAAATATATATTAGAGATAAAGTATGATGTAGAAAATTAGGAAGATAATTTTAGGGGGCTATCCACCCCCAAGTTTCCAGTACGCACACGATTTCTAAACAGAAAATAAAATATATGATAATATAAGAAATAGAATATAAGACATTAGATATAAGATAATATAAGAAGTAGGATAATACATAATAAGATATTGCGTAATAGGATCATTGATAATATAAGAAGTAGGATATAGGATATAGGATATAGGATATAGGATACTACAAAATATTATATGTTAGGAAATAATAAATAATATACCACAACGATAATGAAATGTAAAATCATATAGCGTTATATAATAATGAAATGTAAAATCATAATAGGCGTAATGAAAATTAATTTCAAGAAATGTATTATGATAATGAAATTTAATTTCAAAAAGTACAACGTAATATAATATGATAATGAAATGTAAGATCGATTGAAATGATATCTAAAGATACAGCGGAATAGAAAATAGAAAATAGAAAATAGAAAATAGAAAGTATGATAAGTATTTTGATAATGGATGTGATAATTGATTTCAAAAAGAAAATAAAGAAAAAAAATACCACGTATCATATAGGATAATAATATGTTACGTGGTATGTTAGATTAGCTAGAGATCGCTAGGGATCAAAGAAATATAATCGTCGTGAAAGTACACACTGTATGTGCCGTCAAAATAATACAAAAAGATGATATCAGTATCAAAAAGCGCAACAGACTGAACAGTCTTTGGCGCCCGATACTCCATAGTGTCAGTAATACAACCAAAAAGTAATATTTTTTTCAACGTTCAATCAAGGGCATGATTAATAAAAATCGTGCCCTTTGTTCAACGCTGAAAAAAAAATGATACTACGCTACAGCAGCAAGTTTTCTCGCCGCATCAATCATAGCTTGCATTTTCTCGATCGCAGCAAGATCGAGTTTTCCGCTTTGGGCCATGCTATCTAAACTTGCGATGACATTATCGGTATTCGTATTCTCGATTTTCAATGCTTGTGTCCTCGCACGTTGCATGAGGATCGCTTGTGATCTTTGAAACGCAAGTTTATTCCGCCAGTCCTCGAAAGACATATCAGCATCTTTTTCCTCGTCACCGCTTGCATCGGAACTGTCATATATGGCACGCAAGTATGATTCAACCTGTGATATAGCGTACTTGTCCGGTGTGAGATTGTCCTTTTTCGAACCATAAATCTTTTTGCCGGCAGCACGCGTATATATAATGATGAGTTTATCACAGGATTTCAATCCGTTCGAAGCGGACGATTCAACGGTGGTTTGAGTTGCTTCATACGGAATATCGAGCGTTTTGAAATCAATCGCACTCGAAATGTTTAGCGTTTTTTCGGTTACTTTTTCGGAATTTGTGTTTGTCATGATTTTTTGTCTCCCAGATAAGTTAATGAAATCCTTGGTTAATCCAAGGTTCCTCATCGTATCATCATATTATATGATACGATGAGAAATCCAAAATCACCAAAACAGCACAAACACACATATCATGATGGACGTACCCAAGATGATAGATGCATCAATAAACGCCCGTTGACATAGATCGTTATAATCCATATTTTTCCGCCTTTCTTCTCAAACTATTGTTATATGCGATTATATCCACATCATGACACGATAACACGCTTGCACGGTCAATGTTGGATATTTCAGAGATTTGATCAAGTATACGGATTGCGATTATTTTTCTTTGTCGATTGATAGATTCTGATTTTTTTGCTTTTGTTTTTTCCATCTGCACGTCTGTAAGAGATGCAAGTTGATAATGCGTGATGAGTTTTTGTCGCATAATGTTTTTTACCTCCGGTATATTATATATGCAACCGGTATGCCAATTACACTATTTTTTAATAATATATTTTTATCCTCATAACTCATTATGTTATATGGGGTTACGGGCTCCTATATATAGGAGCATATTTTTATTTTTTCTCCTGATTTCGTATCGCTGTCAATTTTTTGGACAGTTTTTTCACTTTTTCTTTCTAAATGTATGATTCTATTAAGTTTAACACGACTGTCCAGAAAGTTTACACTGTCAAGAAAGTGGACAGTTTTTTGGCATACTTTTTGCATACAGTATGATAAATTGAAAAAGAAAATCAAAATCAAAATAAAATTTCATTTGGCGGAACAAAATTTCACTCTACGGAATCAAAATGCTACTAAAATTTTAGTTTTTAATTCTGTTCCGTTCTGCGGAACGCTGTTCTATTCTACGGAATTTCAAACTAACATTTTAGTATGTTAAAAAATCAACAAGAGAACATAATATAAAAAAGAGAAAAATACACTTATCGAAAATTTCGTGTCCGAATTTTTTAACATTCTTTAACAAACGTTACGAAAGATTTTGATTTTTTGAAAAGTTTCTTCTTGTTTTAAAAATAATACTATTTTTATTTAACAAAACACGGCATAAAATAATATTTTGACTAGTTTGTAGATTAGTTTATATGAGTTTTAACCATATTTTTAGTTAGGAGTTTACCTAGTGTTCTAGTTAGTAGTTAGTAACGCTAAGTGATTGATTTTATTATGTTTATGGATGAATGGAAGTAGTTTGATGGTAGTTTTACTAAAAAATCAGCATACCCCTAGGCACTCTTTTTCTTCTACCTCACTTCTAAAAACTACAACCAAAACATACTACTACAATACTTCTTATTTTTTATATATATATTTATTATTAGATTAGATAGTAATGTACTATGTGTTTTTTTGAGTAGTTTTGAGTATATATTAATTTGAGTATATACTAGAAAGTAAAAAAGAAGTAGTCGAAAGAAGAAAAAGAGTGCCACCCCCCCCTAACCTTCAAAAAGAGTGAAAACTACCTCCAAACTACTAACCAACTTGGTAAGTCCTTTGGAATCAATAGGTTAGAGGCGAAAGAAGAAGTAGTTAGGTAGGTAAAGAACTAGCTTGACAAATAGGTAAAGATGTGGTAAACTAATCTACTAACTAAGCGAAACACCAAACAAAATAAAACAAACACTTTTTAGTGTGTAAAAAATTAAAAAATAGGAGAACGTAATATAATTTTATGCGAAAAAATAACGGAAATAATAATTCTGACGATAATGTTATGTATATGTTTTTACTTCCTAATGAGGTTAAATATAGAATATCACGAACAAAACAATTGGGAACTTTCAAGTTTGATGAAAGTAATAAGTGTATGAGAATTCCCGCGGAAAGCGCAATAAAAGACATAAAATCATACGATGTTAAAGATGTCATGTTGATGATTGAAGCTGAAGTGATCACAGACATCGAAAAGAGAAAAGAGATTATTAAAAATCTCGATATCTTAATCACATTAAAAAAGATTGCCCCAAAGAAACAATATTTTGCTACCTTAAAAATGATAGCGAACGCAGAACGCGCAAAAGAACAAGTAATAAGAAAAGAAAAAGAAATCATTGCATTGAAGGATCCGGAAAACGCAAGTATAAACGCAAGTATAAGCAATAATAACGCGTTAGCAGATTTTTTAAATTTAATGGAACAAAACAACACAGTAGAAGAAAATAATAAAGAAAAACCATCTTTTAAATCCACAAATCCCAATATCGAACTACTTAAAAGTTCTCCAGGTTTTATAGATTCACTACGAACGCAAGAAGCGAGATATTCGTTAGAGATACTTAATGAAAATAAACTCTCAAATGAAGAAATCGAAAAAGAAAAAAGAAAACTTGAAGAACAGGAGAATGAAAACGAGTTTAATAGGATTATGAATTTGGGTGTAAAAAGTCAAGAAAACAAAGTTTAAGAAAAGATTCTTTTAGTACATTTTTAAAATGTTGAATAGGGATCGGCTCTCTATATATAGAAGGACTCGATTTCCAAGTCCATTTTTAGAGGTGTATTTTATTTTGATTCTTTAAGGTGAAAAAATGCAAATAACAATTCAGTTAGGTAAAAGAGTTTTTTGTTTGTTTTTCGGTAAAGAAACAGATTTCTTCATTCAAGAAAAAAGGAAAAACAAAATATGTCAAAACTACGCATAAAAGCAATGCTTGAAGATGAATTGATTATCGAAAGAGCTATTGATAACACATGTTATTATGTGAAAAATACAGAATACTGGATAAAAAGACTTCAATTAGAATCTCACGATAAAGACTATCTTGGATATTTCTATGATTCAACACATGATTCATATTGTGTAGCGTTTTCTTTTGATAGAAAAGAGTTACTTGTTGACAGAACTTTTTTTCTGGCAAAAGTGGGTTTTCCTGTATTACTTGGAGAGGAGTGCTAAAAAGAAAATATATGATAATATTAAAACGTAAAGATACAAATGAAATTGTACATCAAGCGGATGTCTCTACTGTAAAAGAGTTTTTGCAAACACGTAGAAATAAAATCCACAATCTTTCATACGTAGATTTTAGTAATATAAATTTAAGCGGTTGCGATTTTTCAAATATGCTGATTAAAAACGCCGATTTTAAAAATGCAAAGTTAATAGAAGCTAATTTTACTTGCACGATAGTACGCGGATCGGATTTTTTTGAGGCTAACTTATCAGGTGCAAATTTATCGCATGGAGATTTTAGGGATGTAAATTTAAGAAACGCATGTTTGCATAATACGAATATGTTTAATGTAAATTTGTATCATGCAAAATTAAAGAACACGCTATTTCCTTCACCAACAATAATGTTAACCGCGAATTGGAAGAACATTTCAGATTCTTCAGCATTAGATCTTCTAAGATATAATGCATTTAATCATCCACAACCGGAACGTTTCTTTTTGTGGAAAGAGTTTGGTGTAAATCCTTATACCGGATTAAATATACAACACGCTGCGAACTTTTTGGAACGTCCTAATTTAATAAAGGATGATTTTCTGACTATTTCAGTGAAAAGTGCATATTCATTAATGAATATGTTACTTAAAGAATGTTGTGATTTAAATTAAAAAAAAGAAACAAAAGAAAAAACGAAAAAACGAAAAAACGAAAAAACGAAAAAACGAAAGGACAAAGTTTTATGGAAGTAGGTGTAAATGTAAATGTAAATATTACATCCGATGCTTCAGTAATAAAATGTGCATATTGTCAAAAAGAGATTTCAAATTTATTTCCACTTTTACCTTTTACAAACAACCTTTTAACAAACGTTTTCACAAATCCGGACGTCATCTTTTATGAAAACAAACCTTATCATCAATTTTGTTTAAAATCTCATTTACTAAATTATAGAAATCATGTTGAATATGAGATAAAATCAACGCTTATCCCAATTGAATTTAAAATGTCACTTGAGGATATAGTATATTTTATAAGTGACTTACAGAAGAATTCGGATACAAATTCAAGAGTCACAAAAAATCTTATAATAAAGCTTTCACAAATTGTGTGTGAGGCAAACTCCACATACATCATGTGCAACAATCCAACATGTAAGAAATTAATCTTACGTTCTGCCGCGACAGTGGGAGAAAAAACCAAAGCGTATCAACAAATTCTATTCAAGCAACAATCTGAAAGTGAAATAAAACCCGAAAATGATATTGAATATCAAAAGAATGGAAAACCTCACAAGGTTTTATATTTCTGTTGTGCTTTTTGTGATGGTTACTTCTCATCAAAATTACAACATACTCTTCAAAATATTGTCGATATCGCGCGGAATAATATTAACGAGATAAAAGATAAAACCGATCGTTTCATTTCGATGTATGAAACGCAATTGGTTAATAGAAAGACACCTGAAGAAATCAACGAAATCAAAAAAACATACGAAATGCAACGTCGCATTCAAATAAATCAAGAAGTTCTTCAAATGTCAAAAAAAGTCAAAGAAATAACAAAAGAATGGATCGGATAAAAAAACAAAACAAAAGAAGTTTTTATGAATTACTTAATAGTCTATTATGATGGTTATCGCAATCTATATCGAATAGAATGGTTCACTTTCTATGAAATGTTACAATTCATTTCTGACATGAATGAGGGTGAAAAGAATGAAAAGTTTACGCTTATCAGCGTATCAAACATTAGACCGGGTGTAGAATAAATTAAATAAAATCAAAAAAAATAAAAGAAAAAGGAAATCTCACTATGTCTTATAACAATAAAACAATGTATCTCGAAGCCTATTTTAACAAAGATAATGAAGAATTTCTTAAATTCACGTTTGCAAAAGATGAAAATAACAAACCACGTTATGAAGATTTTTATAACTCGGATAAGCATAAAGTTTTAGTTAAAATGTTCGGTAGAATGTGCTATACCGAATATGGTGAAGAACTTTATCCATTCTTTCCAGCGTATTTGAAGTTTTATTCGGCATCTTCATATGTTCATGAAGATGAGATAAAACTAATCGATAACATCAACACGATTGAAGTTGCTGTTCCGGCGGATAAGGTAAAATCCGCTTTATTAAATGCACTCCAAAAACAACTATCTGTGAATTCCACAAATGTAAAAAATTCCATTATATCACAATTAAAATCCACTGAAAATGTGAGCGATGGAATTTTTGAGAATAACATTCAAGATCTTTCCTTTGATGATTCAGTAAATATAATATCATCAATAGACCAAATGGTTATTGAATTCAAAAATAAACTTAACGCTTTATTAAAAGAACAAAAGATCGATTTTAATATTAAGAAACAGATAAAGACGAATAACAAAAAAGAAAAAGTCTTTAAACACAGTATTTATACATTCAAGAATATCGAGTACAACAACGAGCTTATTAACGTTGAGATTGAATGCAATGGTATTCTTTCTGAAATTATGCGTCTTCTTCAACCATCATTAGACTATATGAAAGAGTCCGTTCGACTTATTAAAACATATCGTATGTTCGGTATACCAGAAGCAGAAAAAACGTATAAAATAAACACTTCAGTTAAAGATTGGAAACCCTATGATCATCAATGGACAATGTGGAAAGTTTCATTGCGTTTAAAGAAATTCGCGAATTTATCACAAATGGGGACAGGAAAAACACCTGCAACCGTTATGACAATTGATACACGAATTAATGAAGAAAAAACTTGTCGTAAAGGCAAAGTATTATATATAGCACCCGCCGCAACATTAATCCAATTACAAAACACATTCGCTTCATATGCGCCGCATCTTTCAACCATCATAGTCGATGGTTCATATTATGAAAGAATGCAAAAAATCATGTTGAATGATGTTGACGTGAAGTTTATAAATTATGAAGCATTCGCAATGAAAACAAAGCTCAAAAATGATAATAGCGAAGACGTTGAATTAAAGTTCGCTGATATTGTTAAATGTATCGATTGGGACTTCGTTATAATCGATGAAGTACATAAAATAAAAAATCCAACCGCCGAACGCACTGGAAATATAATCGACGCATTTCTTGAAGTACCATACAAAATAATTATGTCCGGCACTATCGCGGCAAATAAATTATATGATATTGAGTGCCCATTTATATTTCTAAATGGTGCAAAAACCTTCAATAGTATTTTAACACATCGCACAGACACAAGTAAATTATTAACATATGGTGAACTTGATGGTCAATTCAAATCACAATATTTTAAAAAAGATGGTTGGTCTTATAAACCGTTGAACGGCGCGACGGAAGAATTGAGAACACTTATGGAAACATGTGCGTTACGTTTCGAAAAATCAGAGTGTATGAATCTTCCAGAAAAAACATACGAAATAAGACTTGTGGAATTATCTCCAGGACAACAAAAACTATATGACGATTTAAAGAATAAACTTGAAGCGGAATTAGACGAAAGAATAGGAAAAGGTGAAAAAATCAGTGTAACGCATATTCTTGCACTTAATATGAAATTAGCAGAAGCAGCAAACGGATGGATATATGATTCATATGGTAATGCAATAAATTTCCCATCAAATCCTAAAATTGATGAAACTCTTGAAGCAATCGATGATGCTGATGACGGAGAATGTAAATTTCTTATATGGTCACAGTTCCGACAAGACTTACATTTACTTAAACAAAACATATCTAAATTATACGGTCCAGAGTCTGTAGCGATAATTGACGGATCCGTACCTTTTACAAAACGTTTTCAAATACAAAATGAATTCAACGATAAAAATAATAAATTACGTTTTCTTGTAGGTCATGTTGTTGCCGCGGGAACCGGATTAGATCTAATCGGTGCATCATATGAGATTTACTTTTCGAATTCTTTTAGAAAAGTAGAACGTTCACAGTCTGAAGATAGAGCGCACCGCCCTGGAATGCAAAACAAACTCACGATAATAGATATAGTAGCAAAGAATACAATCGATGAAAAAGTTATCGCGGCATTAAAGACAAATAAAGCAATGTCTGCCGCATTAACAGAAAATTTAGGTTTTGATCCTAAACTTTTATCAAAAGAGAACATCGACGATCATATAACTTACAATAATGCAAATGACGATTCCGAAGATGCTGTTATAATTAACAATGTAAATTCCTCAACAAAATTCGAAACACCACGTAAAAATGAGTGCTTTCTTGCTTCCGTTGCAATGGCATCTAAAAGTTCTATTGAGGATGTTAGAAATTACTCAATAGAACTTGGAGAAGCGAATTGGGGTGAATCGTATGAAGTTTATAGTTTAGATGTTGCGGAAAAAGTTATGTTAAAATATTGTGGAGAATTTGTGACTTCACAGTATAAAGAATTCGTTGATAAAACATATCGTCCATACAAAATTATTGTTTATATTGAAGACGACGAAAAAATAAAAGCACAGCAAGAAACCTTAAAGAAAATAATCCTTAATATGCAAGAAGTAAAAGTTCCTACTTCTGGACGCGGGTTTCTTTCAGTTCATTTTGTTGAAATGAATAAAAGACATATGGTTTATTATGAAAATGGTTGGATTTGGGATCCGGCATTGACAGATAAAAAAGAAGTAGGAAAATGGCAAGGTATGATTGGAGATCTGGATGGTAGAATAATTTGGTGCGGGGTTATTGAATAAATCTGTATAAGATTTTAAATAAAATAAAAAGAGAAAGGTTTTTCATCATGAAAAAAGAAAAAGAAAATAAAATATTTCGAATCGGCAATTCTAAAGCTCCAACAATCTCACAATTAACCAAAATGGTTAATAATTTAATCAACGTACACTATCGTACTGTTAATATACGTATTGTGGTATATAAAAGCGTTACCCAATATGAGATTTTGGCAAACGATAAATGCTTTATATGGTTTGTATATACCTCCTGGAAAGATTGTTTAAAACAGTATCGAAAACTAATGCAAAATAAAAAAAAGAGAAGGATAATCTTATGAAAGATTTTATAAAATGCAAAGGTGGTTCATCTTTTGGTGAACAACATCCTATAATATATTATAGGATTAAAGAAAACTTTTGCCCTTTATGCAAAAGTCGTAAAAATATATTTATATATAAAATACACGCTTATGAATATGAAAAAGTATTAGTTGATTTAACTGATACTTTTCCAAGTATTAAGATTGTTGCTTATCAAGGAAATGAGTATGTGGTTTTAATCGAACAAAAAGATGTATCCGCTTTTATTAGATATTGCTGTGATTTTCGTATTGCTGAAGCTCTTTTATGCATTTATTAAAAGAGCATTCAGGACAATAAAATTTAATAAACAATTAAATTTATGAGGTAAATATGCAAACAAACGCAAATTTACATATACTTTGTAAGAACACTATATTAAGAATAATATAGTGTAATAAAACGAAAGGAAACAAAAATGACACAATCTGATTTATTATCTATTACCGCGGAAAAGTCAAATTTAGAAAAAGAAATAAAAGAAACAGAACAAAAAACCTCAAAAAACCCAAAAACCTCAAAAACTTCGAAACGTTCTTCTTCCACATATAGAAAAATAAAACTATCCGCCGAAAACATCGTTGTCATCAAAAAAGCGTTACAAAACTATCGACTTGTAACATCTGAATTACTTAAAGAAACACAAAAAACATCAAACTTGTTTACAAAAAGTGATGACTTTTTCATCATAATGTACACATCAAAAGAAGGATAAACAAACTTATGAATGAATATACCTTTATAATCTTTTATTACGACATGGAAAAAGAGTCACGAAAGAAATATACATTAGTGATTCTTTCGTTTTCTTTACAAACAGCGTGGATAAATGTTATGTGCTTTATAAATGTACATCCAACATTTTATAGCACTTATAAAGTAATATTACGGGAAACAAAAAATAAAATATCTTGAACGCGTTTTGCCCCTGTTTTTGACCTGTCAAGCGGAATCGTCAAGCTTCATAACGCCGGCTCCGTATCGGAAACCTCACATAGCCAAAAATAGACCGATTCCGCTTGACAACGGTTGAATTCTGTGGTATACTAATATCAGAAATCGAGCAAAACGTTAAGCGTGTTTTGCAGAAAAGTTTAGTTTTAATTAAAAAACAAACTTTATTAGTAATAAAAAATGGAGAACAAAACAATGTCATTGACAAAAACAGTTGAATTTTCATACTCTTTGAAAAAGGTTAATGTTGTAGATGGAAAAGAAGTTATTTCTTCTGAGAAAAAAACCGCAACCGTTGATATTACACAATTCGAGTCTGTTAGCGATATCATCGCGCATTATGAAGCGATTGAAGCTGGAAAAGGTGAAGCCTCACTTGTTGAAGAAATAAATAATTCTTTCCGCACTACAGCTATTGCGAATAAACGTGCAGAATTAACAAGATTGCCTCTTGTTCCAAAAATAATCCAGAAGAATGCAAAAGAAATGTTGAATGAAGACGAACAAGCACAACTTTTCGCTACTCTTGCAAAGCTTGGTTTGAAGATGCAGGATTTGAAGTAATTTTTATACCATTTATCTCTTTCTTTCACGTTAAAGTTTTACGTTTAAAGATGTAATCTTAATGTTAAAGAATACGCTTTAACATTAAATTAAAGTAAAAAAAAGCCCGATTCTTTTTAATATTTTTAAATTTTTTAAGTAAAATATTTTATTTTCTTTTTATCTCCCAGGTAATAGAATAAAGTATTCCGGAAACTTAAAAAATAAAAATAAAAATAAAAAGAAATCGGGCTTTTTTATTTCCTCAGCAGTTTAACCCAACCTTATATTATAAACTTCAAGCACATTAAATACGACGAATTAATCATCCATCTTCTCTTATAATACCACACGTATATCGTGTTGATATTATTTGTGAAAATGGATGCATTAAATCATTTGGTTTTGAGCACACGAAGATTGATTCTTAATACACCTAACTATGAAGGGCGCAAATAATCTTATGTCAAAATTCTACTTCCCAAAACTCCGTGATGAATATTTCTTCGCTTATAACGATAAGAAAATAGGTCGAGTCATGTGGAAGTGTAAATGTTGTTGGAAACCATTTTATGCACTTTCACCGACTGATATTTCGGCGTTTTTAGATCATATTCATTATGAATGTGATAAAATGGTCTTCAATACTATTGAAGCCATAACCGATGCAATAAATCATGATTATGGGAAAGAATAAAAAAGTATAAAAGATATGAAAAACATTACCTCAAAATTATATAATAGTTATAAAGTATATCTTGATTATATCAAAAATACAGGTGGAAGTCCGCTTATAACTTATTTTGATAATGATTTCGAGCCTATAGGTTCATCTCTTCGTAGAGATATGATTTTACATAATCTTGTTGAAGAAAAAGACGGCCGAATTTATTTAAAAGAATAAAAAGAAAAAGAAAAAGAAAGATAAAAAACATGGAAATAAATTTTGAAGATGTAGATATAAGTAAAAAAAATTCGTCGTCTATATTACAAGCTGATAATAATATCACAGATGATAACAACACCGATGAAATTGACATCAAAACCCAATATAAATCTTATGCCGCGGAAAATCCTGATCTTATCAAAAATCTTAAATCGATCGGACTAGGTGAAACCCTAGTTGCAAAAGCAATCGATTACTTCGGCATGAAGTTTATATATGACATTCTCTTCAAAGAAAATGTATATAAACTTATGGAGATTGAAGGTTTCGGTTTCACAAAAGCAGACAATTGTGCAAAACAATTGTCTTATAAATCCGAAGATCCTCGACGACAACGGGCATTAATACTTAGCGTACTTGAAACAAATAAGAATTTCGGTAACGTATATCTTAACACAACAATTCTTGAAAAAGAATGTAAGAAGCAAAACGTTCTTTTATTCAATGAGAGGTTAAAAGAAATGCTCGAAAATAAAGAACTTATCATTGAGGAAAATAGAATCTATCTTAATAGATTACACGTTGCGGAAGTTGAAGTCGCAAAGATGTTAAGGGATCTTCTTTCTTGAGTTTAGGAAAAAAATATGATGACTACAAAAAGATTATTGCACCTTTTACGTCGTGGACATATTATTAGATATATACCTAAAAGTCCATTTCAACCACATGTAGCATACATTATCATCAATGCAACTAGCACATGTATATATAATAGTAGATTCTGCCACTGGATAAAAACGGCTGAAAAACAATCTTGGTGGATGTATAATCCAAAAAAAGATTTCTTTTTTGTATCATATTTTATAAATAAAAAAGAAAGATAAAAACATATGAACAGAAGAAAATTCTTAGGTATAAGTGGTACGTTAATTTTAGGAGAAGCCATTTCATGGCCAAAAGATAAAAATAAACGTGTAAAACATGTTGATGAGCTTATTTATAAAGGAACAATTACTCTTCCAGATGAAGTCATACATCACGCATTGTCTAGTAAATTGTACCGTACAATCTCTCGTCATAGTGTAATCCGTTTTAAATTGCACGGTATTTTATTTCTTTTTCGTGAATTAGCGCCAACAACAAATTATGTTGGTGAGATAGTTAAAACATCAGTTGGTGGTATAAGAGTGCATTTGTTTAAAGTTATCGATGTCGATAACACCAAATACGTATTTGATTTTAATAATTTCGATACCACAAAAATAAATGAAAAAACAATCTAAAAGTATATCCTTTCATCCTCATGATAAACCATGGCCTATCGATGATATTCGGTGGAAACATGTCTATCGTTGGATGTGGATATGGTCACCAGAAGATTATAAACAAATTGTATCTTTAGCTTACTTAATACATGGAAAACACGCAAGACAAGGTACAATATACAAAACAGTAAAATATTTATTACAACAATTTCGTCATGATGTATGGGATATAAAACCGACAAAGCCGCCGAAAATGCCAAACGTACTAAAATCATGTAATATTACAAAAAGACATGGTTTTATCCCTTTAAATAAAAAATCTACGTGCGTTGTATGTAATAATATATATGTTATGGTAACGAGAGAACAAAAATGCTGTTCTGAAAAATGTCGTCATAAAAAGAATAGAAAAAAAAAGGAAGATAAAAAATTATGCGCTTGACCAAAGTTGAATTTACCTTCGTGAGTGAACAAAACGAAAACTCGTCAATAACACGTACAATACCACTTGACGTTATCGTTAGAGGAAGAGACACGATAACACTTGAATACATTATTGATGTGGTATTAAAACCCGAATTAACTGCTATCGTGGAATCGAATCCTAAATCCAGTAGTGGAAATACGAAAATTACTATCCAATAAAAAAAAACAATAAAAACGAGGTCGAAGAATGAAAATAGTATTCCGACCATTAAAATTCGCTTTTTATAAAAATTGGTATTCTTTACAACGGTATTATACTCCTACAGAGTATGAAGGTAAAAGGTTTAAAGCTATCGATGTAGGATTCTTTTCTATAATTTTTAAATCCGTTTATATCCATAAGGAAACAAAATATTATCATGAGTATTAATCTTGATAAAGATCAACAAACTGTAATAGATAACTTTAAAAATCATAAAGTTATGGTCATCTCCGGCGGACCGGGGTCCGGAAAAACTGCGATTATTACAGAGATTTGTAATATGCTTGATTCCACCAATACCACTTATGCATTATGCGGTCCAACGGGAAAATCCGCAAAACGTATTTCAGAATTAACAAAACGAAAAGCTTCAACGATACACCGTCTTCTTAAAGCTGGATTTGGAAAATGGAGACACAATAAAAATAACAAATTGTACACTTATAAATATGTAATTGTGGATGAAAGTTCAATGGTAGATATTGAACTTCTTTGGCATTTATTGCAAAGTTTTCCAGATTATGTTAAGTTTATATTTGTTGGGGATATGGCACAATTGCCTTCTGTTGGCCCAGGAGCCGTCTTACGAGATATAATAAAGTGTAAAAAAATCCCAACATACTTTCTCACACAAAATCATCGACAAAATAAAGGTTCGCTTATTGCGGAAAACGCCAAGAGAATAAATAACGGTGATCTTAAACTCTCTTTTAACGACGACATGCAATTTATTCAATGCGAGAATATAATAGAGATAAGAGAAAAAATTCCGTTATTTATCGAAGATTTCAAAACAAACGGTTATAACCTACTCTCCGATATACAAATCCTTACACCACAACATAATACAAAAGTTGGGGTAACAGAACTTAATACCATGTTAAGATTCTACATAAACCCTATGGCTGTACCGTCAGAAAAATTCTCCGTTGGTGATAAGGTAATGCAAACAACTAACAATTATAACCTTAATATATTTAATGGTTATATTGGCACGATCGTCGGAGAGAATTACTATGATTATAAAATTAAGTTTTTCAATGGTGAGGATGATAAAACAGTAATAAATTATCCAAAATCATCATCATACGATTTAATGTTAGCATATGTATGCACTATCCACAAATATCAGGGAAGTGAAGTTAAAGCAGGTATTATTGTGGTAAGTAATTCACATACCTATATGTGGACAAGATCCTTGTTGTATACCGCGATAACGCGGTTTAAGGAAAAGTGTATAATCGTTGGCGATGCGCAAACTTTTAGAAAAGCGATACTAAACACACAAGAAAATATACGAAATAGTAAATTAATAGAGAGGATAAACGGAACATTATAATGCAAGAAGAGCAAATGTTTCTTTATCGATTATACAAAAAATATTGTCTGGTGCTTTATGGAATTATTTAGATAAACCATAAGAATTTTTAGAAGAAAGGAAAAATAATTTATGTTGCTAGGAGAGACAATCCACTCGGGCGCGCCAAGAGTTTGTTCAATTTGTAAAATCAAACTAAAACTTGAAGTATTATACTCACCTGCTGGATATTATATTGGAACACAATGTAATTGTGGACCTTATTCACGGGAATCGCACTATTATGAAACACGCGAATCCGTGGAAAAAGCGTTAAATGATGATAATATAAATTACCGAGAATAAAATGATAAAATAAACATACTATATTCTTCGGTCTTTAGCTGGTCTGTCTAAGCCTCTAAGAGCCCTTGTCAAGGGAAAAATCGAGCTTGACCTGCTCCAAGGTGCTTGATTCCGCTTGACTTCTCTTAAGCCTTATGGTAAGCTTTATACACCACCTTAGACCATTTCGAACCACTTTGAATCGCTAAGCAAAAAATATGCAAACAGAAATATCATGTAGAAAAACATTATTTGAAATGCTGGATGAAATAGGACGTATTTATAATATCGCAAGAAATCGTGAAAATGCGTTAAAAGTGAATTACATCGATTTAGATGCTATAAATTTAGCGCGTTATGGTAAAATTAAGGATATTAGAATCGCTAGTGAGACTGTAAAAGATGCATTGTATGAGTTAGAAAAAGCAATAATACAATTAGAGTATAATATAGATGTGAATGTGCGGATTAAACTTTTTGAAATAGAAGATGACGAAAAAGAAAAAGAAAAAGAAAAAGAAAAAGAAAAAGAAAACGAAAACGAAAGGTAAAAAACAAATGGTTGATAATATCACAAAAGAAAAAGATGAAATTTTTACTCTTATCTGTAGGTATTGTGGAGACGCTTATATTATTACAGATAAAGAGGTAGTACAGATAAAAGAAGAGCAGAATTATGATGCTGAATCATTTTGTTCTGTTACTTGCGCTGATGCAAATGACGCGGATGAAGAAGAAACAGATAATGACGAAAACATCTTCGATGAAGATGATGAAGATGATGAAGATTATATCGATATTGATGAAGATGATGAAGATGATGATACCAGTGAAGACGAAGATGATAATTAATATGATTATCAACTTAATCTTTTCATAAAGAAACAATAGAAATCTATAATGAAGAAGCTAAAAAGTATTATACTTTTAGTTATATGATTTTATAAAAACTTTTTAGCTTCTTTTTTTCTTTTAACTTTAAGTAAAATATAAAAACTTATGTACACAAAAGTTCAAGAATTAGCATTACGAATCGCTTCGATGTCTAATAACATTTTAGACATCAGCGAAAAGAATAAGTTATTAAGTTATATCTCTGAATACGCTGATGATCTTGATAGTATGTCAAGCTCGTTTCAACTCTATTTATTCGAGTTATATCTTAATAATTTAATCTGTTTAACACAAGACACAACAACAACGCTTGTTGCAACGCACTTCAATATAAATGTAAATAAAACACTTTCTATTCCTTCAAGACGACTTGTTGTATTTGATATTTCTCCAAAGTACAAACCAGAAGATTGGTTCTCTCAATCTTATATAACCTCAATAAATGAAACAATCACACAAATTCGTAAAGTAAATTTTAATTATAAGATTAGAGTTTGCGATGGTTTTTCAACACTTGGAGAAATTCAATGGTTTGATCCATATCGAGGAAAAAAGAATATGAGTGTTAAATGGGATTACAACACTTATACTGTAAGAGATTTTGAAACAACTTGTAATATGTGTGAAATGGCGAAACGCGCATGGAGGGATTACGTTTATGTTAAACGATAACAATGAAGATGAATATGTTATAATCGATTTAACTAACTCTAAAGCATCAACTGTAGAACACGTTACGTTTTGGGGTAATAAACTTGGTGGTACAACAAATTTAGATGATGCTATACATTTTTCAAAACACGAGATCGATAAATATACAGGTTTATCGTTGCAAATATTTATTGTATCACTTAATGAAGCGGTAAAGCTGTCAAATAGAGTCGTACGTATTGAACGTTTAGTTGAAATATTACCTAAACAGCTGGAGTGCTAAAATTATGGATTTAACCGCGAAACGACAATGTCCTTTATGTAATGAAAAATTTGATTTAACTGAATATGTATTTCATATTCAAGAAGAACAGCTTAAGCAACTAAGAATCATGAGTACAACGTTACAAGAGATTAAAGATGTGACCGAGTTAACATATGCGTACATGAATGAGGATGATGAGGAAGAAGAATCCCCCACACTTACTAATACAGAACACGATACTACAGTAGATAATAATATTAATAATAACACGGATTCGACAATAAAATAAGGAAGTAATAATGTCCAATAACAATACTGAAAACATTGAAGATCTTAAGGTATTCACATTTCGTAATATACCTGAAGAATTAAATAAAAATTGGAAACTCGCGGCAGCGATCGAAGGTATAACAAAAGAGGAACTTGGGGCGAGATGGTTGAAAGAGAGTTGTAATAATTATTTTATTGCGCTTGCAGCAAGTGGAAGAAGCCTAGGTTTAGGTTTAGGATCAGGATCATCAAAAAGTGAAGACATCGATTCTGAAAACGATAATGTTATAACCGACATTGAAATTACCGCAGAAAACCTCAAAATAGATTAAAAACTATATGTTATCTTTTATGCGTTTTTCTGCTTTTCAAGAATTGGTTGTTCCATGTGTTATAGTACTTGGAATTACCTTTTTATTTTTAAGTTTATTACGTCTTATACCGTATTTAATGCGTATACAAGATAAATATATGCTTGAATTAGCTGTAGCTGTAATTTTAATTATTGGATTAGTGATAGTAATTTTTATATTGGATTAAACCGATGCCACACGGAAAAAAAGATCCAAACAAACCAACAAAAGTCAAAATAAATCGTAACAGAAATGTTGGCGATCCAACTTTTGATTTAATTAAGGTTTTCAAAAATAAAGATATTGGCATGATCTCGGATAGCGAACTTGAAGATATAATTATAGATTTACAAAAAATGCGACTTATGAGATTTACCACATCAAAAAGAAAAACACCTCTTGATAAAATATTAGAGGTAGTGAAAACACCTGATAAGGCAAGGGAGATTCTTGCTGCGTTTAAAGTTGCGGAAGAAGAAGGTATAAAAAAGGAAACGTCATGAAAACAAAAATGTTTTATGTTAATTCGACTAATAATTGCTGCACCGTATTTGAACTGCCAAAAATTGGTATAGACAAATTCCGCTTTAAACCTAATGCTGTAAAGATACCCTTTAAAATGGTAGATTATTTTTTACCTGTATCGGATATTAATCTTTGGCAGGGTACTATAAAAAATATATCGCAGCATGATCTGGAAGTTTCTATTATATCTATTATGAAATCAAAGGAGTATTATCGTAAAGGTGATAAATATCTAGTGTTATGTGGTTGGGATATGGCGTTGCTAGTTCAGGAGCCAATAAATCCAAAAAGGTGATCGCAATGTGTAATAATGTTGAAGATAAAGATAACGAACCTATCTGTTTCAAGTGTAAACATCCTGTTTCCGAACATCTTAAAGATGATGTGACTGGTATTATTCTATGTCATAGAATCGTGGAAATAAAGGATGGTAAACCTTATTGTGCTTGCATGTGTTCTGCTTCATCAACAGTAAAAGAAGGATATATAATCCAATGACAAGTAATTATCTAAATGATAATCTAACTAACATAATATGTGCGGAAAAAAATCCCGATGTTATAGTTATGGATAATTCCTCGCTTTCTGTTTTCGAAGAGTGCCAACGAAAATTTCTATATCGCGTGCTTTTATCCTTACACGAGAAGGTGGAAAAGGTATCATTGACTTTTGGAACCGCTTTTCACAAATTTTTAGAATTGTACTATACAGGTGATTATACATTTGATGTTTGTTTTGAAGCATTCTGTAAAAGCGCGTTTAAAAAGAACTCCAGAATCGCGACAACACGTCAACTTGCTATAGATAGCGGTTTGCTTCAAGAATATTCCGCGGAATTCGCGTTTATTCTGTGTAAAAAATATAAAGAATATCATCCTTTAGATAAGGAGTATTTCACAGTTCTTCGGGATTCTTCTGGTTTACCTTATACTGAAACCGGATTTGCGCTCGATCTTCCTAACGGTATAATAATAGGACTTATAGATCTGCTCGGAAAGATAAATTATAATAATAAACTTGTAGTTATAGACCATAAAACTACAAAAAGCCTTCTATCTGATAAATGGAAAGCGCAATTTAATCCAAACAATCAAATATCAAAATATTTATTCGCCGCATCCGAATACCTAGGACAACCAGTAAATACTGCACTAATTAACGGTATTCGTGTTAAAGATTACAAAAGAGGCGATCCCACGGAAACTTCCGATAAACTATTCGATCGTGTTGAAACAGAACGTACAGATTCGCAACTTATACAACACATGTCACATGTAAACTATCAGCTTAAACAAATCTCACAAAGTATATCTGAAGGTGTAGACGGTTTCCCGATGGAAACAAATAGTTGTATGGGAAAATACGGAGAATGCGAATACCGTCGATTATGCATGTGTAAGAATGATCTTATGCTACAATTGTTGGTTGAGGGTTCTTTTGATATAGTGAAATGGTCACCTTTTGAATTATTTGAGGATTCAGACACTAAAAAGGTTGTAGAAATAGATTTAAAAGAGAATTTAAGTGCTGTTGATAAAATCGAAGTTAAAGAAACGGATAAGTTTATTAATGAGAAAAAAGCGGGTTAGAGATTATGCCTGAGGATACTAGCGTTTATAAAGAGTATACTACCAGTTCTAATGTTGACTTATATCATGCACAAATTATGGCGCATGTCGCTTCATGTATTGTAATGTCAGACGACGATTTTTTAAATTATATGATTAAACATGTTAGCAAAAATAACGCACTTTTTCATAGAAAAATGCTTGAGCGTTTATTTTTGTTAGCTAAAAACGATATAAAATTAGATGAAGATATAACGTTTTTTACAATTTCAACAGAAGATATGGTTAATGTAATTAACGAAATAAAATTAAACGAAAATAAAAAGTCACAAGGAGAAAAATAAAACAAAATGAAAGAACTCCAACATCCACCAAAAAAGCAAACAATAAGATTTTCTTTAAACTTGGAATTCCTGAAGAAAATCTTACCTGCGAAAAAAGGGTCTGAATTTACAATGGATACTTTGAAATATAAATATACTATAATACAGGATATGTCTGCCGAAGATTTGAAAGCGTTATCAAACTTTCTTATTTTACAAGATGTTAAAAACCTTAAGAAGGATGAAAAAGTGTGAAATTATGATATATTTCGCAATAGCTATCTTTGCCGCTGTGGTACTTGGTGTATTATATATTTATCATAAAACGTAGAAAGTATAAAAATATGACATGGCCCGAAGCATTTGTATCTAGTATAGTTATAATTGCAGGAGCTTTTGTTATAATAACGCTTATAAAAAACAGATAAAAAAAGGAAAAAATAAAAATGCCTTTTAAAGCAACAGAAGCGGAAATGATGTTTCCACGTATTTTAATTCTTGGTGATCCGGGTTCTGGAAAAACTCATCTTATAGGGATGTTACACGAGATGACCAAGAATTATGGAAACACGTCTGGGATTTTCATGGGGGATTTCGATAAGGGTTATCCAACATTAAAAGGAAAAGGATTCGATGTAACAGTAGAATTATACGTCGATAAAGATCCAAATTCCCCAACAGCGTGGAAGAGATTTTGTGATGATACAGAAAAAATTTATGCTGAAGGAAATAAAGAAAATTATTCCTTTATCGCCGGCGATTCTTTCACCACGATACAAAATGCAATTTTTAACGATATAATAATACAAATGGGAAATCGTGTTATCAAGAATCGTATAAAATATCGTAATGTTAACATGACCGACAAAGCAGATTACGGTGCTTTTGAGCGTGTTATAAGTAATGATTTCTTTATCGAGTATATTAAGATATGTGATAAAATGGGTGCAATATTAACAGTGCACACCGAATACATGGTCTTTGAGGATAATTCTCCACCGAAAATCATGCCAAAAGTAAAAGGTAATGCAATCGGCGGTAGCACGATTATGTTATATTTTAACGAAACCATACTAACAAAAGTTGTTGGTACTGGAAACCAAGCACAAAGGAGGATACAAACTACAAAAGAAAATATTGTTGATTTAAAAACACAAACACCTGGAATGCCCTCTGAATTATCGTTTGAGGAATACGTATTACGGGTAGGTAAACATTATGGTTATCTTAAGGAGGAACAAGCAAGACAATACGCAAAAGATAAAGCGTTGAATTACGATAAGCTTAATATTCTATAATGTAACAACAATGACAAAATTAAAAAGACAAACAAAACAATTTAAAGGAGAATAAACTAAATGCGTTACGAGTTTGATCTTTCAGCAGCTCCAGTTTTGAAAGCGGTTCCTGATGGTATTTATCTTCTTCAAGTAATATCATCAAAAGAGAAAGTGAACGATAAAGGAAATAACGACATTCAATTTGAATTCAAGATTCTTCAACCTGATCCATGTATGGTAGATAATGAAAAAGTGGAAACGTTATATATGCATTATTATATTTCAAAAGATAATCCAATGCAATCGCTTTCATTTCTTCAACCGTTATGGAAAGCTTGTGGTAAATTACAAGCCGGTGTTGTAGGTTTTGATACGCAGGATATTTATGGTTGTACTTTTGGCGCAGAAATTGTATTTCAACCTGGAAATACAGAATTTCCAAACCCGAAAAATGCTATCAGAAATTACTTCGAACAGAGTAATTGTCCACCGGCACAGATGAGAGAGAAGACTGCATAATTTTTATACTATGTTGTAAAAGATATCGGTCATCATGTTAATACGCCAAGAGATGTATTATCTAATATATTATGTTTTATAATACGCCAAGAGACATATTATTTAATATATTACGCCTTGCTATGATGTGCTATTATAAGTAAGATGATGATAGCTTATAATGGTTAAAAAGAGAAAAAAGAGAAAAAAGAGAAAACGATATTGGTCATTATGATAATATAACAATTTACCTGCAAAATATATTATTTAGTATAATGTAGAAAACGACGATCTGTGTTATACTATACCAATCACATAGTTATAAGTAAAATAATGATAGCTTATAACTAAAATTATTTTATCACGTTTAGGTTACGTTAATGTCTACTTCTAATATAATTCCACAAAACACTATTGAAAATACACCAAAAACCGAAGACTTTGCTTTCACACAAGAAAGTTTAAAACTCTTACCGTATCGCCGCGGGAATTCAATAACTCCAAATATAATTTTCGTGGGACAAGCTCCGGGCAAGATGGAATTTGTTCATCCAGAAAAACACGCCTTCGTTGGATATTCTGGAAAACTTCTTGATAACAAACTAATCGCAAAATCACACATTAATCAAAATGAGTGTTACTTTACAAATGTTATCAAAGAGAAAATCCCAGATAACAAAGATGCAAAATGGATAAAACAAAATCCGTCTGCATACAAAACGTATCTTCAAATCTTGAAGGCAGAATTAGATTTAGTTTCAAAAGAAGCGAATCTTATTGTACCTTTAGGAGAAATTGCGCTTAATGCAATATGTGGTTTAAAGGGAATAACAAACTACCGCGGTTCGATACTTAAATCGAAAATAATAGAAAATAAAAAATGCGTTCCTGCATTGCATCCTGCTTCTATTTTAAGAAATTGGTCTGAGCTTGTTTACACAAAATTAGATTTTCTTCGTATAAAAGAAGAATCTAAAACTTCCTCAATAATCTTACCGTCACGTAAATACATAATCCGACCCGATTTCGACACTGCTGTAATGTATTTAAATAAATACATAAATTCTCCACACATGATAAGTGTAGATATAGAAACACTTATGAACATTCGTCCGAATCGTATTGTCACAATACAATTTTCTGACGATAAAAATGAAGGATTCTGTTTACCTTTACAACATAAAAACAGCACCTCATGGTGGAGTGTAAAGCAAGAAGCATTCTTATGGAAACTAGTGTATCAAATATTAACGTCGAAAAAACTTATCGGACAAAACTTTAGTGTTTTTGATACATTCATGTTACATTTTAATGGTATTCCGTATCAAAAAATCCTTTCAAATGTTCATATAGATTTACTTGAAGCAATGCGTTGTATTGAACCTGAACTTCCCGCGGATTTGGGTTTCTTCACCTCCATCTATACACGAGAACCATATTATAAAGCAGAAGGAAAAGGTTGGGGTACAAAAGAGAACGAAGACGAATTCTTTATATATGGTTGTAAGGATGTATGTGTAGTTTCGGAGATAGCTCCACAAATGGAGCAAGATCTTAAAGATGAAAATTTGTGGGAAAAATATATAGAGAATTTTAGAAACTTCGCAGAGCCGCGGATGGATATATCTGTAAGAGGATTACCGATTGATGTAAAAAGGCGTGAAGAACTTGATATAGAATACACAAGGAATATAATTAAATCGCAGTGTGAACTTGTAAATCTGACAGGAGAATATGTTAATGTAAGATCTAATCCACAAATGAAAAAGTTACTTTACGAGACGATGAAACTTCCTTTACAGTATGACAGAGAAGGAAACGTCACAACAAATGAAGATGCTCTTCTTAAACTAAGTACAAAAAGTGAAAGTGCAATTTTTCCAACAATTTTGCACCAAAGGCATTTACGTACACTCAAGTCTAACTTTATTGACGCTAGATTGGATTCCGATAATCATATAAGATCATCTTTTGGCTTCACAAAAACTCATCGTTTAACCTCATCAGGTGTTCCTTTTCAAACTGGCGGGAATCTTCAAAATATAAATAAAGATTTACGATCAATCATTTCTGCACCTACTGGTTATAAATTATGTAAAGCCGATTTGAGTCAAGCTGAGGCTAGAATAGTTGCATGGAAAGGACGTATGTTACGTTCAATAGAATTATTTTTAGATCCATCACGTGATATACATAAAGAAACCGCAGCGGCTGTAAATGAAATATCTGTAAATGCTGTTACAAAAATACAACGTTATTGTGCTAAACGGATTAGATATGGTGTAAATTATGATATGCATGCATCAAGGTTCGCTAAAACTTTTAATAAAGACGCTAGTAAAGTTGGTATGCCATTAATTACAGAGAAGAAGGCGCAATTCTTTATTGATAGATTTCACGCTATCGAACCGGATTTACAAAGAATTTACCATAAAGAAATACGAGAACAAGTTTCAAAAGATCTTACTTTGTTTAATATATTCGGCGCGAGAATGCGTTTCCATGAACGTATAGGTGATGATCTCTTTCGTGAAGCTTATAGTTGGTACGCACAAAGCACGACCGCATATCTAATAAATACGATATGGCAAAAAGCAAAAGACGCTGGAATTGAAATAATACACCAAGTACACGATGAAATTATATGGTTATCTAAAGAAAATGATGCTGAAAAAGATTGCGCTTTGGTAAATAAAATCAGTAAAATACCAATGGATATCTGTCCACAACTAAGAGATATACCACCACTTATAATACCTTTTGAGATAGCGTTTGGAGATAATTGGGGGGATACAACAGTTATAGATTTTAAGTAGTATACATTAGAGGTTATAAGTATGTTAAAATACGGAAAACCATTCTTGTACATAAATAAACATAAACGAGTTAAATGGTATTTTTATCTTAGCCTCCTGCACAGAATTTTAATATTACGTACACCAATATTTCTTATATATGCTTGTTATAATAGTATAGATTACTTACGTCAAGTTCAACATACAATGTTTGAATTCCGATGGCAACCAGATTGGAGTGCACCATATGGTATGGAACCCTTTAAAAAAGCCTTCCGTCGAGAAGGTGATATTGTTACGTTTGAAATGTTAAAGGACGCTTCACCAGAAATCTACAAGGCACTAAAATGGTAAATAAAATATTTGGTTATTTTAGACGTTTAAAGAAAAAATTCCACAAACATTATTTTATACAAGTGGGTCATGTATCACATTTACAACACAAACATCCAAGCATTCTTAATTCTACTTATGTTGTAACCGGAAAAATAATGTGTTGTAGTTGTGGATTGGAAAATAGATCTTTAACAGGTGCTGGTCTGTATCAATTAATGCTGCAGGAAAATTATTACGAGCTTATAGGTGAAAAATGTTGTGGCTATAGTTGTATATCATACTATACTGATGCTTATGTTAAAGTAGTGAAAAGGGTAAAAGGATAAAAATATGCATTGTGATATTTGTGATCTTTATATTAAAAATCCTGCTGATATTTGTACTCTATACATTCAAGGCATTAAAGAAGACATCTCTTGTCATTCTGATTGCCTGCTCATATTCTTTAAATGCAAAGGCGATTTTTCTCTTCTCCCAAACGGTAGATTAAAATATGCAATAATGAAATCAAGTACGAACGCCAAGAATGATAAAATGATAAAAGACACAAATATCACAGTACGCGATAAGCAAGCGCGTTATGTAATAAAAAATCTAAAGAAATCACACGAAGAGGGTATGTGTTGTATAAAAACTCTCGCGTGTGATTTTTATGGTTTACCTAAGCCGAATGAAGATGATAATGAATATTATACCATAGATGTGAATAAAAAGTTACTTTTGATGCAACGAACTTTAAAATAATATTCGATATTTTACGTAATCGGATTCGCTAATAAAGATACACGTTATACATTAATCGTTATATTCTTGGTGTTATGTTACCGTGAAAACTGTGGAAACCGTGGAAAACGAAAAAAGTATTAATATTAATATTAACGATAATGGAAATAGTAATAAAATAGAGAAGAAAGAAACAAAGCAAATCGAATCTCGTATTCACACCGATGGATGGTTAAAGAATTATATTACATTCACACAATATCAAGAATCGCCAACAATATTCCACTTATGGGTTGGTATATCCACCATAGCCGCGGCGTTGAATAGACACACCTATATCCAACGAGGATACAGTAAGCTTTTTCCAAATTTATATATCGTGCTTGTTTCACCAACCGGAAAAAGTAAAAAATCCTCATCCGCGGATATCGGAATAGATACATTCTCGTCAAAAGTTGATGGTGTAAGAATATTACGAGACGAGAGTACACCAAAAGGTTTAGTACAATTTTTATCTTTATCTCCCGTTACGACGGAAGGAACAAAGATATATCAAGATTGTACGGCATACATGTATGCGACAGAGCTTGCTGATTTACTTGGCGATCAATCTTATAACGCGGGTCTCACTAAAAAATTAACTAGCTTATGGGATTGTAAAAACATCTATGAAGATAATACAAAAGAACTTTTAATAAAAAATAAAAAACCACTCACATTAACAAACATATGCGTAAACATGTTAGGCTGTTCTAATCCTGAATGGTTAGCGCATGGAATGAAAGAAGATGCGTTCGGTGGTGGCTTTATGGGACGTATTTTATTTATATATAGTAATAAAACTAGAAAATCCGACGCTTCTGCGTGGATGGATGTACCGAAGGATATAAAATCTATCGAATTAACGTTGTTAAGAGATTTACAAAAAATCTCACAACTCCGTGGCGCTTTTACTGTAGAAAAAGACGCGCATTCTTATTTCATAGAACTTTATCGTAATTATAATGGTGATTTCACAGGAAGAATGGCGGGTTATCTTGAACGAAAACTTGTTTATGTGTTGAAATTGGCTATGATCGTCAGTGTAAATTATTCTGATGATATGGTAATAAACCGATCCCATATAGATACAGCATTAAAGTTTCTTGAAGAAATTGAAGAAGTGATGCCACAAGCGTTTGTTTATATAAATGCAACGAATGAAGCGCGTATTTCTCAGCATATGCTAGAAGCAATAAAAGAAAATAAAGGCGCATTATATAGAGATGAGGTTTTTACAAAATTTCGTCATCTTGTAAGAAATATAAAAGAGTTTGATGATATCATGATGATGCTGCTGGAATCAAAAGTAGTAAAACAGATACGAAAAGATGAGAAGATAATTTACGTTCTTTCTAGTATTTATGATAAAGAGATAAAATCGAGAGAAGAAGAGCTTATCAAACTTAAACAGAAATTAGAAGATGAAGCAAACTTTAAAGTACAGAATGATCAAAATGTTTTTAACGGTGAAAAAAATATGCTTATACAATAAGAAGGAGAAACTATAAAAATGAGTCCTGCTATTTGTAAGAGTTGCTTAAAACCGAAAATTTGTCCTGGACCACCGTATCTTACTAAAGATACTATATGCGTTATCTGCAAACAGAATATATGCCCATCACAACCAGTTATGCGTGTTGCGTCTTCTGGTGAGAATAATTATTCGTATAAACACGCAGATCCTAATGATTGTAATATATCAAAAACACATACTTTTCCTAACAACAACGAGTTACTAGATGATTTTCCTGTAGAGCAAATACTAAAAAATCATTACATTCACGGAAACCCAAATTTCCTTTCTTTAACTTTAGATGAACTTAAACTTTATAATGATAAAAATCACGACTATGCTGCCGGTGGACGGACTGAGGGAAATTTCGAGCGTGTTTCTTCTATAATAAAATTATATCCTGGCTTTCCCGCGGATAAGCCAATCGGCATATGTATAATATATATGTTAAAGCAGCTTGACGCAGTAATGTATATGTTATCAAATAAACATAAAGCTAAAGTTGAAGGCGTCGATGGGAGATTAAAAGATATTCATGTGTATGTAAAAATTGCACGGTGCATTTTGAAAAACGAGGAAAATGAAGAAAAGGATAAAAATAATAATGACAAACCCTAAAATAAAACTAATGAAACCTGAAGATTTTGATAAACACGAGATAAAAAAGTTTGTACCACCAAGTGGAAAAGATGAGTCATCTTTTCCACATGTTGTTTTAACAGATGAAGATCTAAACGAAATAAAAAAACAAATCACCGAACATCAGGAACTCCGGGACGGTGTTTCCTTTTTACGTAATGAAATTTTAAACGTTGATCCAACCTTCTTTAATGTTTTGAAAGAACAGGATTGTTTATTATCTGGTTGGGAATTAATTCTTAAAGCGGTGGTTGAAGGTATTGAACATAGAAAACATAAATACTGTATGCCGTTGGAGTGAGAATACATTATGCGAAAATTTACAACTATATCAGATGACTGCCATGTTCTGAAAACTATTGCTACTTCAGCGTACGATAACTTTTTAAACAACCAACGTGAAATAAGTGTTTTAACTGATTTAATAGCAAAACATCCTGTAGATAGTTTTCAAATATTAAATAAGCATTTGAATACACAAGGTATTCAATTAAGTCTTGATGTTTATCCTACAAAGAATAAAAAACCATGAAAATAGTTAAACCTTCCGTTGAATTAATCTGGATGACATCAAATCCACTACAAGTTATAGAAAAGTGTGGACGTATTGCTTACAAAAGCGAAGATAAAATTACGGAATCTTCCGCGGAATCTTTTGTAAAAATGATTCTTAAAAATGGTCACGAATCTGTAATCGAACATGCTTCTATGTCATATAAAGTTATATGCGATCGTGGTGTTTCTCACGAAATCGTGAGACATAGATTATTTTCTTATACACAAGAAAGTACAAGATATTGTAATTATGGAAAAGGTGATATTCAATTTATTATGCCACCATATGAAACACATGATACCTTTGATAATGGTCATGTACCAAATAATATTTTAAAGGCACTTATACAGTGTGAAGATTCTTATAAGTATTTTATAGAAATTGGTGAGAAACCTCAAATAGCACGCTCTGTTCTTCCAAGTTGTTTAAAAACCGAAATCGCAATCACAGGAAACTTTCGAGAATGGCGATATTTTTTCAAAATGCGTACTGCAAAGAATGCACATCCACAAATGCAGCAGATTGCTAAAATGATTCTAAACGATGCAAAAAGTAGAGTCAACCTTATTTTTGAGGAGTATAATTTAATATGAAAAAAGTTAGAGCCAAGCTGAAACCAGAAAAACGTATAATTATAACAGAATCCATCAAAAGATAGTTTTAAGACATCTTTAATACACAAGAAATCGTGTCCATTAAGTAAATTGTTGGCCAGAGCTGGTGAATTAACATAAAGGTAAATTCAATATGAGAAAAATCTATCTTGTAGCACGTTATTCTAAACGTTTAGAAATGGTACAACATGCTAGAACCCTAGAATCTCTTGGTTATATTATCACAAGTAAATGGATCACCGAAGTATATGATAATCCGACTGCTGCTGAAAATTATCAGCAAGCCGCAGAAGAAGATTATGAAAATATAAGCGAAGCGAATATCTTATTATTCTTTGCAGAACCGCCAGAAGCATCTTCCAAAACAGGCGGTAGGCATGTAGAATTCGGAATTGCATTAGTATTAGATTTAGAGATATTTGTTGTTGGTCCAAAAGAAAATATATTTCATTATCTTGATAATGTAAAACATTTTGAAACGTTCGATGAGGTTTTATACTTTTTAGAAAATAGGATGAACGTAATTAAAACTGGAAAGGTAAAATATGACAAAATTTAATTTCGACCTTTCTTCCGCGGATAAATCTACAATTTTCTCCACAAAACATCCATTAACAAACGACGAAATATTTTATCTTTCTGGATTATTCGCCGAAATCGCGGAAGCCTCTGATAAAATTCCAGAAGATGTATTTAACGCAATGGGTGATATACAGACACAAATGGAAACAGATGGAAGATTAAGCCAAAAACAAATAGAATATATTGAACAGGTTGTTAGTAAATATTGTTGCGCGTTGCTTTAAAAAAATGAAGTGGAAGGAACAAAAACAATGTTTAAAATATCATTTTGGTATTTTATTATCTTTATAAGTATAACATACTTGATATGTTATCTTATTGGTTTATGCGTTGGTATATATAAAGAGAGAAGACGTTGGAATAAAACGCTTAAGCATTAAGAAAAATAAGAAGAAAAAATTAAAATGTCCGATAAAAATATTTTAGATGAAGATAGTATGTGGTATGAAGTTCCTGGTTTTCCGTGGACGGAAGTAACTAAAACGGGACGAGTACGCTCTAAACGTAGATATGCATATCCAGTTGAAATAAAGTATCATGTAAATGAAGACGGATACTTCGAAACCAAAGCCTTTAATAGTAATAATGTTCAAAAACTTGTTCGTGTGCATACATTAATCGCGTTGGCGTTTTTATCACCAAAACCATCCCTTAAACATCAAGTAAGTCATGAAGATGGAAATAAACAAAATAACCATTATAGTAATCTGCGTTGGGTTACGTGCTTTGAGAATATGCAACGCGCGATACTTTTAGATGAACTTAAACCAAAACGTGGCATAACAAACTTTAATGCAAAATTAACAGATGAACAAGTAAAAGAAATAAGAATTTTAGCAAAAACTACAGATCTGTTACACAAAGAAATTGCTATACGGTTTAACATATCAAGACCGTATACGACAGAACTTATAAATCGTCAAAGAAGATAGGTGATAAAATGGATTTAAATCTTTATAAAAAGAATTTCTATTTTTATGCGAATTTTACCTTTGAGTTTTGGGACTACACAAATCCTGTATTAGTAGGCGTAGGCGGAAGTGAGACGAGTCAGATAGAAATGTCCTCTCGTTTAGCTCAACGTGGACATAATGTTATATCATACGCTCCAGTGCCATGGTTTGAAGAAGATAAAGAACGAATAAACAGAAATGTTGTTTGGAAAAATTATCTTGATGCTACATTTAAAGAGGATGGTTATTGGATAATATATAGATGTCCAGAGGCATTAGATAATTTTGATATAAACCATAAAGGAAAAGAAATCTATTTTGTTGCACAGGACGTTTTTTACTCCACCCTAACCGAAGAACGTGCCGCGAAAATCGATAAATACATATGTTTGTGTTCCGATCATGCACACTATATTGAAGCAAAACATCCATACTTAAAGGATAAAATAGTACTCTCCTCAAATGGAATATCCTCACAAATCATTAAAGCGATAGAAGAAAATAACAAGATTGGAAGAAATCCACAACGGCTTATATATTCCTCTTCTCCAGATAGAGGTTTAGAACAGCTTATTCCAATATTTAAAAAAGCAAAAGAATTTGTTCCGGGTCTTGAGTTGCATGTTTTTTATGGATTTGATAATATCGATAAGGTGATCGAAAAAAATCCATTTGTAGCAAAAATGAAAGATTCCATAATGAATGGAATAAGTTCCACCGATGGAATATTCTGGCATGGTAGGATTGGACAATATGAATTACTCATCGAATGGATGAAAAGCGGTATATGGTGTTATCCTATAAATTTCACAGAAACATCGTGTATTAGTTGTATGGAAGCACAAGCTTGTGGTGTTATTCCAGTTGTAAGTCCGGTATGGGCATTAGCAGAAAATGTTATGAACGGGATTTTTGTGGAAGGAAGTATCGAAGATAAACTCACGATAAACAGATTCGCTGGAGAAATTATAAGACTTTGTAATGATGAGGGATTAAGAGATCGAATTACAAAGAATATGAAGATTGAAGCACTTGTAAGATTTAATTGGGAAAGAATTATAGATCAGTTTGAGTCATGGATTTTTCAGCCGGATTGTAGATATTTTTATAGCCAGTATGCATTTCAACAGAAGTATGCATTTGGTGATATTCTTAATATTGGATGTGATGATGATTCAAGCGATTTCAAAGGTTTAAGGGACGCAGTAAATTTTGATGTAACGCAGAACGAAAAGAATAACGTTGATGTTATTGGAGATGCGCGTAATAATATACAATCGTATTTTGTTGACGAACAACAAGAGACGTGTACAAAATTTGATACTATTATAGTTGGTGACCTGATTGAACATTTAAGCCATGAAGATGCAATCAAAATATTAAAAAACGCGCGTGAAGTTTTGAAGTCTAATGAGGATGCTCGTATCATCATAACATGCCCCTCCGATAAACGCTCTAAAGAGGAGCAAAATCCAACACTAGACGTAAATTCCGCATACAAAAACGGTGTATCGCATTTTCATAGGTATATTAATGAGAATGAATTTCTACAAATCATTGAAGAAAGCGGATTAAAAATTGAGCTTTATCAAATGTTCGATGCCACACATTATTTGGGTTTTGGCGCAGTTTGTAGTATAAAGGAGCATGTATAATATTATGCAAGAAGAAAAAGGTTTCGAGTTATATTTACAAATTAAAGATTATACTAAATATTGGATATCGACACGGTGTGCGTTGGACTAATTTAAAAGAGGAGGTTATTAATTAATATGCTGATAAGACAAAAGTGTTTAGGTTCTTGTGTGTACCTTGGAGGAGTTCCTGCGATACTCGAAGAATTTTCTTTTGCATTTCTTCAAATGGCGCTTTATTCAAATGAATATCTTACGATTCCAGGTAGAACTTATATTCATTATGATCGTAGTAAAGTAAGTTATCACGCAAAAGCTCGTAATGAGCTTTGTCAACATATGTTAGGCGACTGGATCTTAATGTTAGATGCAGACCATATTCCAGATCCAGATTTACTTGCAAGAATGTATAGATTATATACTAAATATAAACTAAATGTCCTTTGTGGCATATATCAAATTAAAGTTTATCCATATCCTCCTCTTCTTTACACGTGGAATGAAGATTTCACCGATTTCGTCCTTATGGGATCATTTGATAATCCAAATAAAGCAGAAATTTTCGAAATCGGTGCCGCTGGTGCTGGATGTCTTATGATAAGTCGTGAGACGATATATCGAATACTTAATGAACTCGGAGAAAGGCCATTTGATGTAACGAAGCAGGAAGGTGGTAAATTACCACTTAGCGAAGATTTATCATTCTTTAAGAGATGTCATGATCTTGGTATTACATGCTATGCCGCGGCAAATGTGGAATGCCCTCACACTATAATACAACCATTAACTATGAGTATGAGTAAAGTTAAAGAAAGTGGGATGAAAATGGAAAGTTTTTACACGGAAGGTTTGATATAAAATGTTAATAACAAAAAGGGAACTAGAAGAACAACTTTTTGCGTGGTTTAAACAGCAAAACGGTTATACCTTAGACACAAGTGGTATGGTTTACGACAAACCAGCAGAAGATTATTTATCAGTGGTTGGTACATTCAGCATAAAAGATTTAGCTGAATTCATCAGTAAAATAACTGTATAAAATAAAAAAAAGAGAAAGGAAAAAAGTAAAAAAATGACGAAATCAAAATCAAACAAAAAGCTGAGCGTGAAAAGAATAACAAAAAACGAGTTAACAATTCAACTTATGGAACAAGTTGAAAAACAATTAAACCCGAACGGCTATATAACAAGAGAGTTGTTTGATCCAGAAGATTGCCTAGAAATCGATGGTAAAATTGATTTTAAACCATTATCAACGTTTGTATTTAAATTAATTAAACAAGAAGTAAATAAAGCGGTTTTATCGGAAGCTCGAAGAAGAATAAACGTGGTGTAAAACAATCTGCTTAAACGATTTGGGCGATCCCGTAAATAGTGGAGAACCTCAATTTCTATTATTAACTTATTCTTTCTATTAATAATAAAAATCGACGCTGCGGCAGACAGCGGAACTATTTACGGGATCACAATTTTTACGTTACGTTACACAAGAGTCTCATCCCTGATACGTAATAAAACGTTCTCCTCAATAACATATGCACTCGGTAATGTTACACCTTTAAAAGTAACCATATAATCATTATCTGCCGTTCCCGCCGCAAGAATTTTACACTTCAGCATAGTCTCATTAATCACTTCGATACCAAAAATCAACGTACTACTCTTATCCACACCATTAACATCTTTCGCCGTCACTGTAGACGTGGCGCTATTTAATATCTCATTTTCTGGTAAGGCACTTTTAAACTCCACTGCTAAAGGTGTACATTCTTGTATCTGCTTTTCAAAAATATTCATGGTTGTATAACCCGCCATAAATTTATATTGCCGTATTCTTGATACATATAATATTGTTTGCTTTTTCATACAATTATATAATATGATGTTATATTACTTCACCACCTCATTGCTTCAATGCTTCTACCGCATTTTTGATATTCTCATCCCACAGTATTCCAGATTCCTCTAGCACTTCTTCGATCGTTTTATTTGGATCTGAATTTACGATGCTAGAAATCAAATTTATAATACTTGGACCAGCAACAATGATTAGATTCACTGCCGCGGAAATGTTATTTAAAGTGTTTGCTGTTTTATCAATTACCATAGTATTCTCCATTCTTTCATATTTATGTTTATTTTTACGTTTACTTCGATAAGATAATCCTCATCGTGGTTATTGCTGTTCTTGCCAACGTAAAGCCTAATTCAATCTCCGACTTTGTTTTTTCATCCTTTATACCACTTATAAACTCCAACTCCTTCGGATCGAGTGTGTTAATAATGGTTTGCGTAAGTGCAAGTACTTTTGTACGATCTTCCGCACTCATCTTATTCGTCGATACGATAACTTGATGTATTTGCTTTCCTGCAATATCCACCTTTAAACATACACCGATTATATTATTCTTTAACTCTCGATTTAAAAGTTGTGGTTGACTATTGTACGCCGCCATAGTGATGGTTTGTACTGTGGCCATACTCTTCGCAAAATCGTTATCCGCTTTAACTATATCCTTATAACCGCAGGATATATTAAATAAAAGCATCGTAGATAATATTGTGCTCATAATGATTCTATTAGTTACCATTTTATTTTATTCTCCTTTTGTTTTTTTTTATTTTTTAAGTTGTTTACTTTTTCTCGTTTGTTGGTGTTATCGGTGTTACTTCTACAATTGAATTAGGCGTTGGTTTATTGGAATTCACGTAAGTCATTAAACTAGCAACTAATTGTCCTGTCAAGCCGAATGAGGTCATAACGTATTCCTTATCAGCTTTAAGCATGACTAAACTTAACGTCAATAACGCAAAGAAAGTCATACCTGACCAAAGACAAGTTTTGGTATCCCAATTTTTAAAAAAAGAATACAATTCAACACTTTTCATGGTATTTTATCCTTATCGATTCTTATCGATTCTTATCGATTCTTATCGATTCTTATCGACCACGAAACACATTCCCATCATTAATATAGCTAAATACTCCAAAGCCATTAAGTAACCACAAAATAACAGCAACAATAACTACAACATTGAGTATTTTTTTTATCGTTGCATCCATTGGAATATATGTATTAATAAGCCAAAGGATTATACCTACTATTACCAACGTTATGATTAAACCAATCAATGTCATATCAATTTCTCCTCGTATTTTATGTGTTGCGTTTTAATCTCTCGCGATCAAGAATACTTTGCCAGATACCTTTGTATACTTGAATATGTAAATGTGCATTCATTTTACCAACATCCTCTAGCTTCACGTAATACAATCCTGAAAGTGTCGTATTAACACGATTAAATAAATTATTCTGCAAGTCGATCCCATAATCGTGTAATCTTATATCGATTGCAAACCCGTTCGAGTGTGGATCATCTTTAGCATGATCTCCAACAGTGCAAGTTATAGTAAAATCGTTACAACCCGAATCTTGAAAACAACGTTCTATAATAGGAAGAATACTTAATATTTCCTCCCTAACACCCACTACATTTACTGTTCCTTTATATTTTATAGTCATAGATGCTTTTCCATTCTGTTTTCTATTCTACCTAAAGTTGATTTAATTTCCGTCAATAAAGAAAGCGATTCTTTAATTTCTGCAATCTCTATGCATATCGCATCAAATCTTTGTTTTATTCCGGTTTGTATTATATCACAAACAAGTTTGTCTACTTTTATATCAATATCTTTCTTCATGGTCTGCAGCTCCAGGGTGTGTATCGCGCAACTGGTGTGTGGAACGGTTTCTTTTTTATGCTCGTCTAAAATACCACCGACCTTAACAAACTCCTTTTCTAGTGTGGTTAATTTAATTCCTTGAAGTTTAATAAGTACTTTAATACCGAAAAAGGCGGCTATTATGGTTACTAGTGCAGTGATTAATGGTAATATATTCTGTTCTAACCACGTTGATTTAATGACGGTTTGTACAGGCTCTATAATAGCTGTTGTCGCCAGTTCAGCCGGAAATAAAAGTAAAGCGAAAGATAAAAATAAAACTAAAAAGAAAAACAGATATAAAATTTGTAAACGCTTATATATTTTTAAAATTAAAGTCATTATGTCTCCGGTATGACTGGTGTATTATCATAATCTTCATTAAAATGTGGATGCGCTAGAAATGTTGCCGTGAATTTATCTGTTTCTTCTATCTCATAAATTCTAACATATTTAAATTGCTTTGTTAATTTTTTATTCGCGTCTCTATTTTTGCTTAAACTTTCTATCCTTTTTATATCACCTGGAGCAAATTTTATACTATCTTTAAGAGACATCTGAAAAGTTACGTTTATCCTTTTTCTATATTCTTCTCTTAAATTTAACACGCCAAGCCGTTGTGCTTGATCTAAAGATGTTGTACCGATTAATGTTAAATCTTTAGAATTAATCGCCCTTGTGAAATCGGAATTTGACACTTCCGCAGCTATGGCTTGTTTTTCATCATCGTATATACTAATAGTACTATTTTGATAGTTCGCCGCGATATCCGCAAAAGATACCACTACATTATTCACGTACCCACCAAGACCATCTTTAACTTCAATAGTTAAAGTGGATTTCCCTGTACTTTTATCTCTTAGAATATTCCTATCTATCCCATAATCCATTAACCATTTCATTTCATCGATTACGGTCAGATCTTCAGCTTTTCTTATCCTAAATTCTATTTTACCATCATTTTGTATATAATATCCATTACAATTATCTAAAATAGCTGCTAGAACCGCTTCAGAATTCTTGTCATCAGTTATGGCTCCATTAAATTTAAAACGTGGAACTAACGTTCCGGCGGTTACACTTTCATCTGTACTTATAACATTTGCATCACAATATGCTGATTCGGTTAAAGCTTTTGTTAAATTTATTTTATTTATGCTTGAACGTGGGCCGAACTTTCTATTGGTACAAAAATCTATAGCGGCTTCTATAGGATTTGGTGTTCCTGTTGTTTTCGTAGCATCGCTGTCGATTAATCCTTGAACTGTTGATATGATACGACCAGTAAAAAACAAGTCTAAAGATGGTTGAGAATCAGTAGTAGCATTTGTAAGTTTATCTTGCCCTTGTATTCTAATATATAAAGCCAAAACGTCACTTAATGAAGGACCATCTTGATTAGTGTTTGCTATAAGATATGGTTGTGCGTATGTATCTGTATATATACCATGATGAGGCATAAACATTCTTCTTTGTCCAATATCACCCCACCAAATTCCTACAGAATCCTCATTTGGCCCCCAATTCGCGGGACCACAATTATTAACACGTATTGTATTTACTGCAACAGCACTTGCAGTACCTTCACACACTAAAAATAACGCATAAATAAATTGATCTATCTGCGTAGACCAAAACGATGGAATGTTTGATAAACGATAATTCCCGTATACTACAGGAATTGTTAAACCTTGGGAGCCAAATATCCAATTTCCTGATGGCGTGCCACCTTTTGGTAAAGACGTCATCCAAACACCACCAAAACCATTTTTAAAATACGAGAATTCATAAGGCGCAAGTATATCGGTCCAACCACCAAAATATCTATATCCATTATACCAGGAAATAGGATTAAAATCCGTTGGACCACGCATACCACGTCTATCACAAGCTTGTTTTGTTTTAGAACAAGACGCATGTTTAACGAGCGTATCTATAATATGTGTTGTTGGTATTGTATAATTGTATCCTCTACTAACCGTCAAAGTTGTAAGATTAACTGCCGATAAAATTTTTAAAAGTTCATCGTCTATCTTAATAATATCATTAGCTTTATATCTGATAGTACTCGTTACATATATTGTCGTTTCAGCGGTTGTTGTAATGGCGGTGGATAATTTATCACATAATCCTGTTAACACATCACCTAGATTATTATGCGAATCATATGAAGGATTATATGGACAATACAAACTATCATTAAAAAGTTTCCAGCAACTTGCGTTTACCTTACGCACTGCTTTTTGCATCATCCCGCGAAAACCGAAATGTATATTCCACTCCACATTTTCTTCATCTAATTTACATGTTCCGCCGTATCCTACCCAAAGTGGATCTATGGCTTCACCTAATGTTGGATAATATCGTATAAGCGAAACCTGCGCGAACTCCATTTCTACAGTATTCCATATTTTTGTAATTTCACCATCTGCATTACTTAACGTTATAGTAAGATCTGACGTCTCTGCGGACATCGATCTTTTCCATGAACCTACATCAAGAATTCTAGCAACATAACTATTGTTATTGTAAGTATACGATGCTTTACTCCAATATAACGTTCCGATTGGATCTGGAAAAACGACTTTAACCAAATCGACAACACGTAGAGTATCGGCGGCAGATAAGTTTTCTATAGCTGCTGTTATATTACGAGGCATGTTTTTTTTCTTTTTCTTTTTCTTTTTCTTTTTCTTTTTCTTAAATTATATTAAATCACGGCCCAACATTAAATATAAAATTCTGTGCATCCCACGTGAAATTTGGATTATCATTCCAGTTTGATGCTTCTAATCCTACTGTAACATCGTTAGCATTTATATTTACGAATGTGCCTTGCGCTGTCCAAGATGAACCATTCCACCAATAAACATAAAATTGCGTACCAAGTCTAACAATTCTTAATTTACCAGAAGCGATATATCCAATACTGGTACCATCATAATTCCAGCTTCCACCGTTTATATAACCACGCATAGCGTAGTATGTTCCATCTCCAATAGATTGATAACGCATTAATACACCATGCGTAGAATCAATTATAGCTGTTAAATCTACACCCCAAGCGTTAACATTACCATCAACTACAAGTGTATAATCAACTTGTACATCAAAATCACCTGTAACAACCGCTTTGCTTGTGATAAAATCTTGTGTTCCAGCACCGACAACAGATAATCTTAATTTATTGCTTTGTATGGTTGGTGAACCATTTACTACGTTCCATTTTATGGGGTTTGGAGAAGAATCATTTGGCCCAGCAAACGAATCATCATATTTACCATCCCATAAACTATCATTATAAACTGTAGATAAAGTGTCATTTAATGTATTATATAATAAAATGTTTACTTTTAGTATACTTACAGCATCTTGATAAATTGCATTTAGCTGATCAGCAATATCCGCTAAACCTACACCTGATAGAAGCTTATCAGCGTTATCCGAAAGAGTGAGCGCATCGTTAATGTTTTTAATGATTTTTCCACGGTTTATAATATTAACGTTATCCGAAAGAGTAAGCGCATCATTAATACTTTTAAGGATCTTTCCCCTAAAAATCTTATTTACACTTTCGCTTAACGTGTTACTATAATTATCAGAAGGTCTTTTCTCAATCAACGCTCTATATACTTTATCAACCGAATCTTGATAATCCCAATACAATGCATCTGTTATATTATAGATATACGTAGAAAATGGAACCGTCACGTTATCGTTATACGTAAGATTATCATTTATGTTTAAACTTATCAGTGAGAAACGATTCCAAAATGCGTTCCTGTCTTCAATAAGTTCTATCCCTCCGAAATTGAATAAATTATAAGCAAAATATTCTCTGTTTAATACTTGATTTGGATCACGTAATCTTACAAGATATCTACCAACAGTACTATTTCCAGTTAAATCAATAACAAAATTCGACTCTGGTGGATTATATATATAAAAAGGCATATTTCCACTAGAAAGTCGATTACGAAAGAACGTCCATAAGTTATTTGCAACTTTGTTTGCTCCAGCGAGTCTTTTATTAAACTGTAAAACAAATCTATTTAACCCATAATGTGAGGAAACTGTTCCAGTTCCATTTGCTCGACTAAACGATGATTCATAAGATAAAGTCTGACAATATCCATCACCAAAATCATTGTTTAAAAGTTCTCTTACTATTTGATGTGTTAATGGGTAATCCGGCGGATACGGTAATACAGGAAATGTCATTCCAAGAGATACATCAACTTTTTCACTCAATGTTGATGCGAAATCATCATCCAGTGTTATTGGATTATATAGGAATGCACAAACGTCAGCAAAAACGCTGATATCTATAACTTTATCCCATAACACTAACTCATCAATATTTCCTTTAAAACAGTGTGTTGGTGTTTCTTCTGGAAGTCCGCCAACAAAAAATGGTGCTGTACTTTCAGGATTCCAATAATGATTTACAAACGGTGTTCCAATTTCAATATATTCTATTTGCAACACCGTATCATAAAGTCTTGCTTTAACCTGTTTTGTAACATGATTATAACTAAAAGCAAAGCAATACCACTTACCCCCGGATATCCCCGGAACCATCTTAAACCAATTAGTATTCCCAGCGGAATCATAAAAATGCACAACTAAATCTGAACCTAATTGTAACATTAAAGTCCATGCTGTATTATAAGAACTTGCATCCCTTACACCACAAATCCATCTATCAGTAAAATCTGCTGTGATTATACGCAATCTGCATGCGACAGAAAAACTTTCGCTCCCCGAAAAGAAACTTATCCCATTATTTCGATATAAATATCTCCCATCATCAGAAAGTAAACTAGCGCTTTTTTCTACAAAATTTGTTGTATCAGCAAGTTCTCCACCCTCTGATATTAAATTGTGAGCAAGCTTTTCATCGGCACCGACAGCTCCATCCTCGAAGCTATATACCGCAATTGCGTGTGCGTCACCATTATAATTATTCTGCGCCATTATTTTATCCGTACTAAATTATACTAATACGATCGGATACGTTAAGCCATTTCCACTATTATACAGCACCTTTTTCTGATTTATCATTGTAATAGCATCAATACCATCCCATATACCTGATTCATCAATATGCATATTACAGATATTTACTGGTGTAAATGATGCTATAGTAAAAACATCTGAAACTTGATAAATAATTTTAGAATCACCTATAACATAACTAAAATTATTCGTATCAAAGGTATTATTTATCTGTAAAACTAGCTTTTCACCATCATAATAAACTTGAATAAGATGCCAATTTCCTTCTGTTATCACGTTTGCTGAAGCAATCGATAAAGTGGGTGTGGTGCATGTAATATTACCAGCACTACTACCAACAGCAACTACAGCGGAAATCTTTAAACCGCTAGAACCTGTACTTATTATTATCGCTGTTGCGGCACCTACATTTACACGATCCCACTTAAACCAGAATGAAATAAATACTTCTTTATTACTGGATAAATCTATTGTTTTACTATTTAATGTTAAACCAGCTGAACCACCGGGATCTGCAATAAATAATACACTATTACCTATTTTACCCACCATTTCCGTTACTTCCGGTAATCCTGTAGATGGTGTTAAATCTCTACCATATCCACTTTGGTCTGCTCTTATAGCATTTCCTACTTCATCCATTTTCCAATACGACCACGGTGGAGCGATTGCTAAATAATCGATGGTATTAAGATTTTTATTCTCTATAAAAGCAAAAGAGTACGAATAGAGACAAAAAAGAAACAGTTGTCTATTTAACACTTGATTTGGGTCTTCTAGTTTTACAAAGTATCTTCCAACCGTATCAACACCAGTTAAATCTGGTGTTGCACGTTCTATTGGACAATTATAGAAATAGAATGGTTCGTTTATATTATCAAGACGTGTAAGAAAAAAATCCCATAAAAGGTTAGCTAATTGTCCTGAACCGTATAATGTTCGTTTAAAACCAATCTCAAAACGATTCTGCCCCGGGTATATACTAATATTTGCAGTTCCATCAGAATGCGGATACGCCAAATCCGCGGAATTCTCAATTATATATCCATCATTCATAGGATTAGATATAAATTGACGTACAAGAGAATGTTTTATTCCCATCGACGGAATATATGGTAGAACTGGGATTGTCATAAAATTTTAAATAAACATTATATGGTTTTTTTTATTTTTTTTAAACCGTAACCCCAACCATAGCAGAACCAAATTTCTTTTGCCACTCATACGACGAACGTACTTTGTTCGCTAAAGGTGTCAATACGGAAGATGGATTACTTCTCACAGCATTAGACACCAAAGTATTCCCATCCTCTTTACTTAATCTTGAAACTTCATTATTTAAAGAATTCATTACTTGAGTGTTTTGTATTAATGCTTGTTGTATACCTTGCTGCGCTGCTATACTGTTATTATTTACGTATATTGGTGTTGTGTTATTATTATCTCCGCCAGCTCCAGCGTTCATTTTTGCGCCTGCACTACCACTTCCAGCGGCTCCAAGAGCGGCCCCTGCTGCTATAGTGGCTATTCCAACACCTAACAATATTAATCCACGTTCTAAACTTGCACCCATTAATCTTCCCGATAACGTCATAGCAAGCGCCATTTCAGCAATTCCTGTGGTAACACACAATTGTCCTAATTGCACAAGTATCTGTCCTATCCAACCACCAAAAGCTTTTAATACACTTTGCCCCTGAAAAAATGCGTTAAACATCGATGTAATACCACCAGCCACATCATTTGACATTGTCGCGGCAAGATTTTTTAATGCTTCTCTAAGAAATGTAATGGCTTTCATGCTACCAGTGGCATATGAATTTAATGCTGCTTCACCACGTTTCATAATATCTTGCAAATATAACGTTACGCGAGAGTATTCATCAATAGATTTTTTACCTTGACGCATTGCAGCGTCTATATCTTTTATTTGTTTTTCGATATTTTTTGCGGCTGTCCCTTTGAAAGCACCAGAGTTTAATCCCGCTTGTAAGAATTCACGTAGTTGTTCACTCTCTTTCAATGTTCTAGACAGTGAACTTAATGACTCTCTTACTTGTTTTAAAGATCCATTATAATTAAGATAATCTTCTTTCGCCATAGCAAGAACAGAAGAAGAATCTCTTAATTTATCCACCATTATTGTAGAATTTGTAATAAAATCTTTAAAAACCGCCGCACTTCTCATTGCAGAGAACGTACTATCTAGTCGCGATTTTATTTGACTAAATAATCCCTCGACTCTCGGAGCAACCCTCATTATATCGTCGGTTATTTTCTCTAAAATTAAACTTATTTTATTCTCGACGTCAGCAACCGCAGATATACTCGCACCTACAGCCTCATTATATAAACCTTTAAGCTGATCTGTTATAGAAAGAATCAAATTGTTTTCTGCTTCATAACGATCGGTTATAGCTTTATGTTGCTCATCAGCGATACGCTGTTCAATGTTTATTTTCTCTTGTGTATATATTTTCTTTAATAAATCTAATTGTATTGCAAGTGCGTCTGCTTGATACGAATGTCTATATTTTAACATAAGCGCATCAACCTGCTCATTATAATCAGCTTGAAGTTTAACCAAATCATCGCTTCTACTTATAAGAACATCATATTGATTTATAAGTTTTTGCGTTTCAACATCAATTGAGCGTTGTTCTTTTATTTTCTCTTGTGTTATTAATGCTTTAGTTATTTGATTATGTAAAGATAACGCAGAAGCCAAATGTTGTGGATATTTCGCGAACGTATTCTCTAATTGTATTGCTTTTTCTTTTTGGTGTTCGATAATTTTTATAAACGCATTACCATCGCTATTTATAATACGTAATTCACTCTCTAACTTCTGATATGCGCTTAATTGTTGACCCTCTAATTGCTCAGGGCGTATTTTTGCTTCAGGTAAAGGTCCGATAAAAGGTGTAAAACCTTGTCTTAAACTTTCCTGTGATCTTTTTATCGCATCTTCTATTATAGAAAGATTCTTTTTAAGACGCTCAGAGAAAACATCTGATGGTTTATCCATAGCAGCGTTTCCTATATCTCTAAGCGAATTCATAAAATCTTTTTTTATAATATTTAATGCGGCTAACCGCTCTTCCGGAGAACCATAAAGTGTAGCAATAAGTAATCCGGCAGAAACTATCAACATTTTGATAAATCCGCCGATTTCCCATAATGTACTAAGAATAACCTTTACCGGACCGATTATATTTTTAATTATATCATATATTTCTTGTATCTGTGTTACCAAGATAGCGGTATAAGTAACCATTTTTTTAGTTATATTTTCAACAGATGCCGCCGGGTTATTTAAATCAATCGCTAAACCAACCGCTTTACTTAAAAAGACAGTAACGCCTTCAATAATACCACTTATGTTAGCGAATGCATTTACTATACTCCGGGATGCAGGTGATAACGCTTCTAAGTTTCCTCCTACGGAAGTAAGTTCTTTTACTGTAGTTCTAAGAATATCACGTACTTTTGTTAATGCATCTGTAATATAAGATAATGCACTATTTTGAGTCGCCGCTAAATTTAAAGCTTCAACTAAACCTTTTATCGTAGTGATTAAACCTGTAAAAGTTTTTCCTTGTGCTTCACCAGCTTCTCTAAATGGAGCTAAAACTTTAGTAAATTCTTCTAAACCATTTTTTGAAGCTTTGATATGTGTTATCCAAGATGATAAATCTCCAACCTGGCTTTTAACAAAACGAGATAATTGGCTACCAGCACGCAATTGTCCTTCAAGAAGTGCATTCATTTCTGTAAATAATTGACGTTCTGTTTGCACTCTTCCTGTAAGTGTTAATATAGCGTTTGCTAAAAGTCCAGTTAATTTTACTTGTTCATCGAGATTTTTCACCATTCCAGCGCCACCAGCAGCTAGAAATGATTGATATGCTACACCTAATTCTTTTGGTGTAGCAAGACTCTCTGTTGACAATAATACAAAATCTAAATAAACACGTTTTGCCCATCCCTGTGCGGCTTTAAAATTCTCTGTTGCGCTTTTACCAAAATCCATATTAGATGCAATTAACGCAGCAAATGTTATTTGTAACTGTTGTGCCGCATCCGCAGATGTTATTATAGCTTGCGTTAACGCGATAAAACCTTTTATAAGTAACTCTGGTATTGTAACAATCGCAGTAAACAATAGCATAATACCAATCATAGATGTTACTGCTTTAACTAATGTATTTACTTCACGCATTATGAAATTAGTGAAAGCGGAAGGTTTTGCAACCGCAGCCGCAGCTTGTCGTGCAGCACGTTCTTCTTCATGTATACGTGCTGTGCGTAACTTATCCTCTTGTTTTGCAGTATACTGTAATAAACCCAAAGAATCATTTGCAGCACGTTGTCGTAATACCTGCTCTGCGCGTAAAGCTTTCTCTGCTGCAATAATCTGCGCGTTACGCAATTTATCCTCTTGTTTTGCAGTATATTGTGTTATACCTAATGCGTCATTTGCAGCGCGTTGTCGTATAGCCTGCTCAGTACGCAGCGCTCTTTCTGTAGCTGCAAGTTGAGAACTTCTTAAATGATCTTCTTGCTTCGCGGTATATTGCATTAATGAATATGCTTCGTTTGCAGCGCGTTGTGAAGCATTAATTTGCGCCATCTGCATTTTATTAATATTAATGACTTGAGTATCTCTTAATTTATTTTCTGCGTTTGCGGTATATTGAGTAAGCGCAAGTTTGTCCTCGGCGGCTTTTTTAGCTGCACGAGCAGTCGCTGCTGTTGTAGCGTTAATACTCGAATTAATATTTGTTATTTCTTTTTGCGTTGCACTTAAAGGTCCAGTAATATTTTTAGTATCAATATTACCAGAACCTTTAACTACAATATTAATGAAAACAGACTGACTAGTTGACATATAATCTCATAATGCCTGAAGTATATTCAAAAGAAATATCATTTTGTATTTGTAAACTCAACATTATCTATTATCTAAATTATTCTGTTGCCGCTTATTATTCTGTTGCATTTTCCAATTCTCATATGCCATCTTTTTATTCTGTTCTTCATGATATATCAATAAATACTGAAGTTCTTCGTAATCTACTGGGATAAGATTATCTGGAATATATCCCAATGCTTCCTTAATAGACGAAAGCCGAATAATCCTTCCTGCTAGAGGTAATAAGTCTTCACAATCAAACTTTTCTATCACCTCATCAAGGAATGCATTATTCGGCTCCTGTAATACTTCATCTAGTTCGTCTTCAGAGTAACCATTAAATATTGCTCGAAGTTCGTCACCTTCCATTGGATCGCGATCATCCATATACCAGATAATTGCACGAAAGATCGCTCTTATTTTTTTCCTATTTCGCCCTCCGAACCATTAATATGATTAAGTAAAGCTACAGCAGCATTCTCTGCATGAATGTGTAGAAGTGTTGATTCTTCAAATAATTTTATTATAAGACCACGTTCGGCTGGAAGTTCGTCATAACCTTCAAGTCGTATCATACATTGTTTCCACAGCCAAAACCATGCTTCCGCGCTTCCAGCCGTTTTAATATTATTCCCGCGGACTTTGATTAACATTTGTTGTTGTTTTTCACGTTCTTGTATTGTAGGAATTCTCATAACATGAAAAACTTCCAGAGAAGATGGTTTTTCTTCACCTTCCTTTAATGTATCATCTTCGTACATTACGTTTACATTTAGTGGGATGATAATCTCTTCTGTTTTTTCCGCGGAAATAGTCTTATTTACCTTAAAGCCCATTTTTGTTCTCCTATTTTTTTAATTTGATTAAGTTAAAAGCCTGCCGTTATTTTTATCTTATTACAACAAACACAACATTTTATTGTGTTTTTTACATCCCTGGTGTTATTGGTAACAAATATGCAGCATCACCGTTAAGTATAGTAACAACCCATGGTGAATTTATACTACCAGTATCCTCGAAGTACGCTTTGTATGTTATTTCATTCTGATCTCGTATCCCGTTAAATGATTCTTTAATAGAAGCTATTGTACACTTTTGTATTCGTATATCAATACTTCTCGTTGCGCTTTTCGCAATAGTAAGTTGAACATCAAGTTTAGTTTTAGCAAGATAAGCTTGCCAAAACAAATCGCCTTGATGGCCCTGCACTTTGACAGTTAAAGCGACAGACCTTTTTCCGAAACGTAAAGAACCAAGATATTTTGCATTCGCAGCAAAATTCAATCTACCGTCTGCGATGTCTAAACCATTATTTATAGTAAATTCTGCGCCCATAAATAATGATTTATATGACACAAGAGAACCTCCATATGGTCCTTGTTTAAAATCTCCACCATACGCAGATCCTACATCAACACCAGAAATAACATCAACATTCGCTAAGGTAGAAGAGCCGGAGAATGTATTATCTAATGTTACAGTACCATCCCCAACTAGTGTACCCGTAACAATAGCAACACCAGGTTTATCTACAACTATTTTTAATTCACCAAGACAAACACCCTTAAATTTATAGTACGATGCTGTGTCATTGGCAAATACCGCAACAACATTTGTTGAAGGTGGTTGATCGTTTACGCAAGCATCTTGTATTTTATGTGTATGTGCATAATTTGGTGCAGAATTTACTACAGTATCTGTACCAGAAATTAAAGAAAACATCCAGCCTAAAATATTCAAATAACCACGGAATGTTATAGGCGCAGATACATCTTGTGCCACAATAACATCAGCATCAGTATCATAAGGAAATTCATATCCTTTTATAATATCAGCATCATCTTCACGAGTTTGTGGTATCTCAAAAAGCACCGGATCATTTGGTGCAAACCATTTCGTTATGGCGGAATCATTAAACGCATTTCCATACGAGGTTTCAATATAAAACGATGCATAAAATTTTGTACATTGAGGTCTACGTGCAAGAGTCATTTTATTTTATACTCCTATTTTTTTCTTCGTTTTCTTTGTTTTCTTATTTTTCTGAAAATTTATCGACTGGATTTTTAATATTGCTTTTTGTTTTTATGCTTAAATTTAAATTTAATTTAGCATAACTTCCACAACAACCTTTAACACCAGTTAAATCTAAAGGTTTACCGTCTGCATCAGTCGCTTCAATTAAATCAAAATTGTCACATAGATATACCATCCAAGAGAGTGAAGGAATCGCAAATTCAAATTCATCTACGGGAAATTCCTTATAAAATAATGCATTCCGTATCCAAGAGATATTTTTATTTTTTTTACGAACGATTGTTATCATATTTTTGCCATTTTTTATTGTATTCTATTATATTAAAATCTTATGATTCAATTGTAACAGTCTGTATAGGACCAATAAAAACAGTATAACCTAAACCCAAACTTTCGATTTCTCTTTTAATAATATGCGACATATTTTGTGTGATTTCTCTAGCAAGATGATATCCTAAAAGTTGGAGGTTATTTTTTCCAACATCACTTAAAAGAATACCCTCTCCGATATTTTTACGAATCGCTTGAGAGAAAAATCCAGCTTTTTTAATTATTCTACCTGATTGTTTACTATAAGAACGACTTACCGCTTTTACGTTTTCACCTTCAAATTCAGGTTTATTTTCCAAAGTGATATATGATCCATGTTTACTGGTGCCACCTGGAAATTGTTCACCAGTTAAAGGATCTATATCACCATATTTAAAACCACCAGCAGGAACGCGAAACTCTAAATCAAACGCGGTAGTATTTACAAATTGTCCTGAACAATATATATTACATTCATACGTTGTTCCCGATGAATGTTTAGTAATCCAAAACTTTCTGTTTGCTGAACCAAATCGTGAAGCGTAATTTTTAGCGGACGCTACAATTAATTCAGAAACATAATCTAACCATACTGGAACAACTAATTTTAATGCAGGCAGCAATACTTCGGAAGATGAGTATAAATTTGAGGATGATAAATTTAAAGAAGCAAAGTTAAAAGCTTTTGGCATAATTTTCTACGCTATTTTACTCTACAAATTGAACCGCTAAAGGTATACTTATATAAGCGATATTTCCATCAACATCGTATTGTTCGTCGAGTATTGGACCCATCTCTACTATAGAAAAATAAGCTGAAAACATCTTTTGTACATTCTCTTCTAACGTCAAAAGATTTGTTATCACTTCTATTACATCTTCTGCTGCGTCGATTAACTCTTCAGAATTAGAACGTCTTGCAACGAAACCTTGAATTGCGATACGATACGTTGAATCTCGCATCGTACCTAGTAGACCAACTGTTATAGTATGAGGAGCTGGTAATATAGATAAAAGTGGAAGATGCTTTGGATTAAGGTTATTCCCGTCGATAATTCTATTTCTCGCCGTAAGTATAACACCACTACCCTCATCATTATTAGATTCATCCCAACCATATCTAATAACTTGTCCATCTAGGATTTCTTTTATAACTTTTAACGCACGTTTTCGAATGAAACGATTAGCGTATTTTGTATCAACATCAGAGATAACAAAAATACTAGACATGATGTTATACCAATCCCTCGGAATACGATAATAAATTACGTTAAAGTATTAGCTTCCTCATATGGATCTGAAGGAGCCTGCGGATTGTCAAATAGATTTCTTTTAAATGATGCATCCGTAGCATCACTATCATCTATATTCGTTTGTTTATCCGTTACACTTATTGAAGGTACTACAAAATGCTCCGTTGTTACCGCATTCCGACGGAACATTTTTCCACGTTCAATAAGTTTTATAAAAACATTATCAACTTCACTATTATAATTGCTTACACGAATTGTTTGTTTTCGTGCCCATGTTGATGCCATAATATCACACGCCGCGGCACACGCAGCATTTATATTAACGTTATCGACATCAACGTTATCACCATACTTCAACATTAAATATTGAAGTTCCTCATCCTCGATGAGATGAGTTTCTTCATCCTTATCAGATAAAAGAAATCTCATCTCATCAAGTTTATTAGTAGCCGGTCGGCAAGTATATGAAAATGTCACTTCTTTTTCTCTTATAAATTGTATGAAACAAAATTAACGTAAAACGTAACGTAAAAAGATTAAATCTCAATTAATCCCGCTTCATATCTATTAAGCATATTACGTACTTCGATAACCTTAAGATTATCCTCAACGTTGTTACTTTTATCTTTTAGTTTTTGTATCAATCCTAATAGACATTTCACTGCAGCACGATCAATCATCATACTACATGTTGATAAAATACTCTTAAAATTTTCGTCAGTAAAATAAATATTTTCTGGATCAATGTTTATTCTAAGACGGGAAACTCCACTATCAAATGTAACAATTTCTGTATACATGATGATAATATCCTTTAAAACAAGTTAAAGCGCGTCTGAAAAATCAGTTGCTGTCTGTTTAATATTATCACCATCAGACATCGTAAACTTATCGGGATCAGCACCGATTAATTCAGCAGTTTCCAATCTTGTTGGTACTTGTGAATCATCATCGCAAGATCTTTTTCTTTTATGTGCATCAAAAAAAGACATCGCGATAAATTTTCTACCACAACTATCACATAAAATTTCTTTGTGCTCTTTTGGATTAAAGGGGAGAATATACCTTAACGTTTGCAATTTATTATCGTTTTTTGCACCGATTAAGGTAAAAACCTCTCCCCTATCACGAAATTTCTTGTCATATCCAAAAGGAATTCTCGCGTAAAACTTAAATGTAGAGTCTGCCATGACTTTTGTTCTCCATTCTTTTTTATCTAAATACGTTAACAAAGATTCTGCATGAAATAACCACAATCTGTCGCAACCGCTTTCTGATCGTAGAAAGTATGACCTTCTATTCGGTCATACTGACCTTTTTCATCACGAAGTCTGCGGATGTAGGAAATTCCACCAAATTTTGACCAATGAAATGTATATCCCGCACTTGGTGTGCGTAATCCAGGACGATCCGGAGTATACATTAAAAGTCCATGTTTACCAAAAATATAACCGTAAGTCTGCGTTGCTGCGGCTTCACTCGTACTATTATATAACGCTTTCCCTATCATAAGTCTAGGAATTTCAAGAAGCGATGCGACAAGATCTACGGTTAGAATAGCTTTTTGCGTATATTTGATTCTCTCAATTAAATCCGGATGATGTTTCAGTTTTGCCCAAACACCACGACCAATAATAAATTTATTTGGATCTTTTCCTGTTCCGGTGTATATTGCTTCTCTTCCTGCTTCTACATCACCGATAGGATCAGAATTTGCATAATCTGACCATTGTGTTGTAGGTGTTGAAGCAAAATTAGTATCAGAACCTGTAGCAACCCAAACTCCCGTAGTAAAGAAATCCGTCGCAAAAGAAACTTCACGACGTAGTTTAAGTTTTTCTGTCACAAGAAGAACAGAATCATTATCCGGATCAAATGGCTGATCGTAATTTTCACGTGTTTCATCGGGAATATCATCTTTAAAAGCATAATTATCCGCGAAATACGTATCAGAAGTATCTACACCATATCCTGAACCTTTTGCTTCTTCTCCCGGTGCACGAAGTTTTGCTTCATCACGGAACCAAAATTCCTTGGTATACTTTGCAAGTTTATTAGACTGCTTTGCGACAGGAATTACCGGAAACGCTTCATCTGCGATAAACGCGTCCGGTTCGTTCATATATGCTATACTAAGCATTGTTAAGAGCACATCTACGTGAAGGTCAGATTGAGTAGGCTGTGGCACAATTAAATCTCCTCATATTAAAATTAAATTAAACTAGATTAAAATGTCTTGAAATAAAAAATATATTAATTTCCACTATCTCTTCCACCAGCGATATTTGCAAAAAACGAGAAAACATCACCAGAAGAAGCTTCGGTTAAACTATAACCCCACGTAAAATCTTTTGCGGTGGTTGTAGCAACAAACGTGCCATCAGAGGTTGCTGTAACACGATCACCTACATGTATTGTACCACCAGCAACCGCTTTAGTTAAACCAACAAATACAGAATCCGCGGCTTTTCCAGAGGTAGGTTTATTTTGTAACACACCACCTGGTTTTTGTGTTGACGCAGTCGCAAGATTACAACCATAATCTGTACCAGAAATGAGCTGTAATGCATAAAACTGTTTTGTGCTCAAATCGGAAAGAGCTTTAAGACCGATTTTACAAACAATCTGTTCAAGAGCCATCTTATTTTATACTCCTATTTTTTAAGTTTTTAATCACGTCGTAATATAATAAATGTATTTTTATATTAAATCGCGTTTCTTTTCGCTCTCAAAATGTGCGCTTCTCTATAAGCGTTATACTGTGGACCAAAACCTTTTACTAGATTTGCGATAGAATCAGATGAAATAGGTTTTCCATCGGCCGATTTTTTAATAGTTTCAAGAGAAGTAGAAAATTGTTTAATGAGATCAAAACCCTCTACTTCTGACTCGGATTTAAGTATTGCATCGGTAGAACTTCCAATCTCTTTAAAAAGATTGGATTGTTCTATAGCAGCCGATGCTTTTTTCAAAGTTTCTTTATGCGCGGTTGCCATTTTAGGGCTTACCGCGGAAAGCTCCAAAATAGTTTCTGCGGTCTTTTCAACGTCTTCTGGAAGGAACGCGCACTCTTTTTGCAGAAATAGCATCACATCTTGTCTTTCTGATGCTTTTGTAATATCAGTAAGAGCTTTTCTCAAAGAAATGATTTCTTCCTTTAGTGCATCATGCGATTTTTTTAACTCATCAGCTTCTTCAGTCTTCATAACTAGATTATTTCCTTCCTCTTTCTTTTTATTTTCAGCTTCCTTTTTCTTCTTCTCCTCCGGAGAAACAAAAGGAAAACCAGCTTTTAACATTTCAACATGATCAGCGATTTCCACAATTTCATTCTCAGACAATTTAAGTGTATCATCAGACTTAAGCGTTTCTACCATATTATCTGGTGTGACTGTAGAATCCGCCGATTTAAATAAATTCACCATCTTAAGAATTGCTGCTTTTACTTCTTTTCTCATCGGTTTGTATACCTCATTATTTTTTTCATTATCCTCATTAATAATAGAATCAGAATCCGAATCAGCAGACTTCATCAACGTAAAAGTTCTTTTATTAGCTGCTTTTCTAACAAAAGAAACAAGTTTAACATTTACATCTTTAAGAAAGGCCATACTATATTCCTTCTTATTATTTCTTATAAAACGTTACGCACAATGTTACGCACACGGAAATTCTATATCAAGTTTTTTACCTACGCCCTCAAGGCTATATCCAGTAAATTCTCCATTTTCAATCTCTTTACGTAACTCTTCAGAATTTATTTTCGAAACCAAAATCCAAGACCCTTTATAAATATTTTCTCCCTTAAGTTCAAAATCAACTGGAGCAATATAACTTTCTACAATCTCAACATCTTCTTTTTCAATTTCCTTCAAATGATTCTTATTTGTCCATACACCATTACGTAAAGCGGATGGTAAAAAATTATGCGCCATTTTTTGTATTTCTTCACACGTTGACCAATCACCGTGTGCGTCTTTTTTTAAAGGTTCGTACACTATTCCATAAACTAAACCTTCTTTTAACGTGTTCTTTTTTATTTCGATAAATTTTTCAATCTTCTTGTTATCGGATGATTCTGTATCTTCCATATTAATTTTATCCTCTGATAACATAAATTTTTACACCGCAACAAAAAGTAAACTTACCTTCGACTTTTTTGAATAAATACTTGATATTGATTGCTTGAAGATACAACCGCACCGGAATATAAATTTTGTAACTGTACCATTAAATTAATTCCAGTTTGCATTTCTGCTGCTGTAATACCAATCGTTCCCGCTTCTTCATCAGTCATCGCTTGAGCACCACCACCGATGTATGTTCGAAGTATCCATATATTTTCTAATTTATGTGATAATGCAACCAAATTAGCGAATGCGCTTGCAAAATCTTCCGTGTCTGTTAAAAATTGTTGCTTTTTGGCGTCCATATTCTTATCCCACCACTAAAAAGATTAATAAAACATTAACAACAAAACATTATAAAATATCAATAAAGTTTTAATAATATGGTAACACTCTAATAGTACCATTTATGTTAATTTTTACACAACCGGCAGCACCAACAGGACAATTTCCAGCACCGGCAGCAGATAAAACTTTATGATTTGCTTCAGAGTCATTAAATCTGAATAAGACTGCATCTGTAACAGCCGCGGAATTTGTTAAAACAGGATTATCCACTTCTATATAATTATGACGTGTTACAGTAAATCCTTGATCATACGCTGGCGATAACGTCATAGCTGCTGTATAACCATCAGTAATTCCAGCACTCAATGTAGTTGACTCAACAACATGCATTTTCGTAGTTGGTGCTGTAGTACCAAGACCTACATTTCCCACTAAAATATAACTATTACCATAAGTACTTAATGACACTTTTGGTGCAGTTGTATCATATAATTGTAAATATGATCCACTACTATCAACGTATACTGATTTTAAAAGATAGTGTCCACTATCTTCCGTCAAGATATCAAATTCACCTGCCGTAGATGTAGCTGTTGGTGATGCCGCAGTAAACACTGTCCGTGCAGTCTCATCTCCGTATGTTCCAGGCTGTATTACAAAAGAAGAATAATGCATTCTTGATGTATTAATTCTACCAGCCAAACTTACACCAACGAAACCTGTACTACTTAATGTTTTTTCTACAGTTAAATCCAAATCCGGATTGGTTGTACCAAAGCCATATTTTCCGTTTGTAGAAAATATTCCACTATTACCTATAGTTTTGACACCAGTAAATACTGGAATATAATTAGACGTTCCGGAACCTCCGAGATAATCAACACCAGCCGTTGAAGATGTAACAACACCAGCAGATGTTGTTTTTAATATTGTACTAGTTAAAGTTGGTATAGTAAGACCTGCAAACACCGGACTCGCTGACGGGTCTAAACTTTGTGCTGATATACCATTTGGGTAATATATTACAGAAATAGATGTGTTTGCGGATGTTCCATACGCAGCAGCACAAGAAAATTTATATTTTGTATATACTCCAAATCCGGCGGCAGCAGTACTCGATACACTAGATGATGGCGCGGTTTCCACCAGTGTCCACGTATTTATCGTACCTGTAGTAACAGTAACAGCTTGTGCAGAACCAAATGTTAAATAATTTATACCATCAATTGTAGTATAAGCTTGTACAGTACAACCAGTATATGTTCCAGCAACAGTATTAAATTTAAATTGAACGTTTGCTTCATGAACTCCGGTTGTTACAGAAGTTGTGCTATACGTTGAAGCTCCTGCTATTGTAATTGTAGGTTTATCCATTACAATCATCGGAGGTGTACGAGTATCCGCATAACTTAAAACAACAGCGTGCGTGAAAACAATAACGAGAAATAGAAAGAAAAATAATTTTTTATACATAATGCTATGTCCTTACTTATTTTATTATATTTTTATTTTACATAATTACATAACATAAAGTTCCGCCCAGGTTTGGAAGTGCTTCGTTGCTAATGTACCAACACTTCCTGCGGTTGCAGACTTTACTTGTATTTTAATATGTGTTAATGGTGTTGCATAAGTTTTTGTTAATGGTGTTCCAACCGTTATATTTATATCCGATTCTAAAGTTATGTCATAAGTAAGACCACCATCGATAGAACCAAGCACGTTAACTAATAAATCATTTAACGTCGCGGTGAAAACAAACGTTTTAGTTCTAAAAAAACTTACGCATAAACTTCCAATATCCACGTATGTATCTGTGGAAGATTGGTCAACAAAATTTCCCCAACCCACTTTTACATTTTCTTTATTTTCTGATTGTTGATAACTTGACATACGTCTTAGGCTTTCTTTATAAACACTATCATTGAATATAGATGCGAAACTTGATCCCACTAAAGGTAAACGTATTATACAAATATCATTTGCAGCATCACTTAAAGATAACGTATCAGTTATAACGTTTGAACGAAGTGGCTGTTTACCTTGTGCCACATCAGTATAAGTTAATGCATCTATAATCGTATCTATAAGGATATTTTGATCACCGTTTACGATATCATCATATGATAATACATCACGTATATCTAATACACAAAAATATTGTTTACCGTTTACCACATCATCTAACGATAAAGCATCAGAAACATCACTTACAGAAATCGGATCTGCCATGATTTTCTCTTAAAAAGTTAATTGGCTACTTAGGTTAATTTTGATTGTGACTCAACATCCTTATCGGAATTGTCGTTTACACTAACATCGGAAACTTGAGCAGGTTTTTTCACTTTATTACTTCCGATGTATTTTCCTTTATCTTCTATCGTGTTTGAAAATAAATCACCGATTTTTGCTTCGTTTCCAGTGTAAAAACCACCAAGTCTAACAAGTGCGGAAACTAATGTTTCATTGTCTGTAGGAAGAACATTCGCTTTTGCTAAAGCATTAATATACGATGCGAGTTCTGTTAGATTGGGTGCGGCAACATTTGACGGAATAAGTTTTGGTAATTTATTTCCTTTTCCTAAACTAGGATTCATTCTAAATAAACGTGGTATTGCGTCTTTATTTATTGTATCAGCCATCCTATTTATATAGGATTGAACTGCGATGTTAAACAAGTCTCCTTGATTCTTCGATAACGCAAACGATCCTACGCGATCCATTCCTAGCATAATAAATTGAGCAAGAAGTGTTATTGCAATTCTTTTATCATATCTATTTAGAATTTTATCTGTGTCGAATTGTCTTCGGCTATTTCCGCTTGATAAAAGCGATAATAACCATCCCGGAGGAAGAAACACACCTTCTTGTTCATCTCTTCTTAAGTTTGATAAAAGCTTACGTGCAAATTCCAATAAAGACTTATTTTTGGGATCAGTTATGTCCCACGTATCAGGGGGTGTTAAAATCGGAATTCCAACAAGATCACGTTCAATTCCTATTGCCTCAATAATCTGTATTGATTTTTTAAAATAATACGATTTATAAGTATTACGTAAAATACTACGTCCTTCAGGGTTGTTGCCTTCTATTTTTGTACGAAATAATAAGGATTTGTCTAATGGTACATAACGAAATATATACTCTGGAGGAGGATTTTGTATCATCCCGCGGATATCGCCGTTATCCTCAAAATCCCAAATGTAAAGAGTGCTTTGCATACGACGAGAAAATTTTCTCCAACCCACTAAACCGTCATTATATTTACTATTGATTCTTTTATCTACATTATCACCTTTACGAAGTTTATAACACTCTTCAAGAAGAGACCAACCATAAATAAGACACGAATTTGCTTCAAGAATGAAATCTGACCATGAATGTTCCATGTCGGATCTACATTCTTCAAGGAACTGCGCGTCTTTTTTGCATTCAACAGAAGAATCATATGGTTCTACAGTCCATGATGTTTGTGCAACGAGTCTTTCGATCGCATTTAATGATGCTCCAATAACATCATCATTATCTGACATCTCTCGATATATACGAACACCAGATAATCCGCGGAGAGAAGTAAGAAATTCCTCATAAACACGACCAGTAAAACGTCGTATACCGGTTTTACCGTATTCTGAAAAATCAGGTAACTCTAAGGATAGTTGCGGTGCAGGTGGTTTTATTGGTAATGGTATTATCGCGGAAGAAGAAAATGCTTGGGATACACTATTATCTGATATGTTTGTTATTTGTGTTAAATCAGATACTTTATTTGGTGCTGTATTTATATCAGACATAGTTTTTATTAAATAATAACGTATTAAATTATACTTTATCTACTTCTACAATAAACTCATCTTGTTGCGCGGATTGATATTGTCCGGTAGAATAGAATTTATAATACCATATTCCGGTATAGGATGAAGTATCAAGGTCTACATAATATTTACCGGTGGCACTTTTAACAAGTTGTACATCTACACCATAAGTATAAGTTACAGTATTCGCTCCAGGACGTTTAAATTTAAAATAAACTACATCCGGATCAACATATGTTAATACACTGTTAATATAAGCTTTAAATTCCGCACTACAATGAACAAGTTGACCTTTTGTGTAGTTCATAATAGGATGTTATACGGTGGCAATGACAGTATTTGATATAGTTAATAGTGTGTTTGGTGTGTTTGTTATACGTAAAATGTCAGAAAAGTTTGTAAATGTAAATATTTTGTTTATTAACTCATCATTTATTGTTAAGGCTGTAGAAACATGTGGTGATATATGTTTAAAGATTATATCACCACATGACAGAACATCAGAAGGATAAATCAATATCGGGAACATGTTTTTAAATTACTTTATCGCTCTTATACCAATATGGAATGCGTCGGATGGAACAAATTCAATACTTTTCGGTGAAAAATCACACTTCTCTAAAAGAAGTTTAAGATAATCTTTCGTGAAACCATTACAACGTAATCTATTCGTATTCCCGCGGAAAAGGCAAGAGACCTCTTTTGTGTTATTTTTTACCGCGTCTATGACGTTTTCTAAATTCTCAACAACAAGTCTTAATTCTCCATTCGACTTTAAAACTCTTTTCCACTCTTTAATAACGTTTTCTACCTTCAAACGATTAAAATACTCTAACGCAGGAGAAAATACTATATCAAACTCTTCATTCGCAAATGGAAGTCTACTCAGATCACACTTATAATCAGAGTTTATTGAATCAGGAGAATCATAATCTACTTTTATTGTATTTCCTTCGGAAGTTTGATAATAACCATTCTCGCATAACATGGAACCGATATCGAGGATCTTTTTTGTTCCTTTTTTTGTAGTCAAATGTTGTATTGGTTTAGAATCTTGTGGTAAACTATATGCTTTTCCTGTATTTAAATCATAATGTAAACACATAATAGAAGTATCAACATATACTTTCCATTTTTTCGTATCAGAAATGCGTTTACAAAACCATAAATCCTCTGTCCACGATTCTAATGCAGGAACACCGAAATCCATCATTTTACTATAATCATATACGGTTTTAAAGAATGGTCTTTTAAGATCTTTTAATGCTTCCACTCTTATAAGCGTACAACCCATTCCTATACCACTACACTCAAAGAAATCTCCAACCTTCCAATCCCAGAATGGACCATTGCCATTTCCCATGAATATTAATGGTTCAGAAGGATCACGTTTAAGACAATATACACCACCACAAACTGCAATATCAGGGTTTTGTTCCATTTTATATATTAATTCTGGTATTGTTTGTGGAGGACACGCAACGTCTTCATCTAAAAAGAAGATGTATTTACAATTATTTTGTAATGCGATGTCCGCGAATTGTTCACGCGCTTCTGCGACATTCATACCTTTTGTTGTCTGTACGATGTTGTTGTAGTTCATTGGCATCGCAAGCGAATGAAAAGCAAACATTATTTCTGGTGGAAGAAATCTACCGCTTAACGGCAAAGCGAACAGAAGATTTGTATAGTGTGGGTAGCCTGCACGGTTCATATACACCTCCATCTTAAACGATATACAATAAGACGAATAGTGTTGCTATTTACACCGTATTTTTCACCTAATGCTTTGTAGGTAAGTTTCCATTTTGAATCTTCCATCTCCTTGCGTATTGCTAAAACCTGTTCAGCAGATAATTTAGTGTTTGGACCGTTTTCACCAAATTGATTAATATGACCATTTTGTATTGCGTGATGTATATTTTCTTGTGGTGAAACCCATACAAGATTTTCTAATCTATTATTTAGTTTATTACCATCCTTATGGTTCACTTGATAGGTATCATTAAAAGGTACACCTAAAAATGTTATAGCAACAAGACGATGTATATCCATAGTAGTAGAACAATATTTAGCGAATGTAAGCTGTAAATGTGCATAACCGGAATTTCCTACAGCAAACTTTAAAATCTTCGGCGCCTTAAAATGTCGTGGTGTTCTAACGCGACCTAAATTAGATACTTGATACTTAGGATATCCCGGAATTTCTTTCCAGATTTCTTCTTCCTTTTGTACCATTACGTTTTCTTCTATATTCATCTAACCCTCCGCAGATAACCATCTGGATTAAATGTAAAGAGAAAACGTTCAC
>Ga0172381_10000253_pt1 | contig 65341 bp, 73 predicted proteins | sample Leawel6488metaG_FD_119754 | JGI IMG/M metagenome (GOLD analysis project Ga0172381, IMG submission 119754) | Leachate microbial communities from a municipal landfill in Southern Ontario, Canada - Leachate well 64-88 metaG | ecosystem: Engineered > Solid waste > Landfill > Unclassified | place... | reverse complement strand
GGATTAGAACCAGAACCAAAGCCAGCAGAATTCTTTATGGATTAATGAAGAATTTTTTTCCCTTTTTTAATTTATTTAATTTCTATTTCTTTGATTTTATTAAATCGCAAGATTTATATATATTTTTATCTTCTATAAGTAATTATGAGAACAATAAAATTTTCTAGAATTAGAATTGCAAGAAATTTTAAAAATACTAAATCAATAGGTGTAACTTTACTTATGATTTTATTTATTTTTACTATGTTTGTTTCTAAAGGTTTATATGCTCACAGATTTGAAGTAGTAACTACAAAATCTAACGATAATTCTGGAGAAGATAGATTTGAAAAAAACAAAGTAAATACTGATAAATTTATTTATACAGATTATTCTTTAGATGATGATTCATTCGGATTAATAGAGGATGATACAGACGTATTTGATTTATTATTACCAGATGACGATTATTATCCTGATGAAGTAAGTCCCCGGTGAGCTACAAAAATTCAACGGTATTTTTTTAGGAGCTGAAGTTTCGTCGGAAGAAACACTAACCTCCGAAGTTAGTTTAGAGACAATTCACAGATGATGTAAAAATTGGGTTGCGCCTGTCGTCGTAAGACGGGTTTCCCGAAAGGGAGACCTCGGTCGTCAGAAATGGCTTCCGGATGGAAGAAATTCCTTCGCGTAGTAGGCCCGAATCATAGTTGATTTGTTTCGCTTGCGGGTTCGAATCCCGTCAGCTCTACTATTATATTAATGTGGTAAAAAATGAAGTTAAAGAAGAAAGCGATATCTCCAATTATTACAATTATTTTATTAGTTGTGGTTGCAGTAGTTATAGCTGGAGTTTTATTAAGTTGGAGTACTAATTTTTTTAACAAGAATTTATCCGCAAATTCTAATAAGATTTTAACTGAGGAAAAAACAGCAGGATATTTTTTTATTAAAGAAGCAGCAAATAACAAGATATTAATAAATAATAAAAGTCCAAAAGACATTACAATAAGAAGTTATAAAATTATAGATAATAAATTAACAGATGCAAATTATTTAAATAGAACAATTGGATTAGAAAATTCATTATTTTTAAAAAGTGGAGATGTTGCAAGTTTAGATATTGCTTGTTTTCCATCAGATTCTTTTAAAATTAATTTAAACACTATTGAAGATAAATATATAGAATTACAAGTAAACACTTCTGATTATGATTTTGCAGATTGTCAAAGATATGATCCTGCAATAAAAATAACTAGTTGTCCAGATGGATACATTTCAGTTCCAGGAAATGCAAATTATGCAATAAGTGGCTTTTGTGTACAGCAATATGAAGCTAGAATTGATGGAATAATTTCAAATGGAGTTTGTGATGAAGGAGTAGAAGAAAATTTATCTACTGCGATTATAAGATCTAGTTATAGTTTTACTCCAAGGGCAAATATTAATTTGTGTACTGCAAAAAAGATTTGTGAAAATTCAGGAGCACATTTAATTACAAATAATGAGTGGATGACAATTGCAAGAAATCTTGAGCAAGTTTCTGAGAATTGGACAAGTGGAACTTTAGGAAGTGGAATGATTAAAAGAGGAAATATAGGATATATTTATGATGGTGGGAATTTTACGATTCCAGAAGGCGGGTATACTAAAGATAATGATAGATTATATGGTGGAGCTGTAGACTTTGGTGATGGTAGAGATGAATTGGCAAGATTAACACTTTCAAATGGAGAGTATATTTGGGATTTTTCAGGTAATCTTGCGGAATGGGTTGATTTAACAATAATTGAAAGTTGTGATGGAACTTGTGTATTAGGTAGTGATGATATGGGAATTCAACATGGTTCTCCTGGTTTTGATGCACTCGTAGATATGAATTGGTATGAGTTTACTGAATTAACAAGGTCTGGATCTTTAACATATCCTGATATTAAACCTTATAACGATTATGATTCTATAAACGGGGTTGGGAAGATTTTTATTTCTCCTGGACATTCAAATGATATAGTAGATCGTTATATGGAAAATAACGTTCATGCAGTTGTAAGAGGAGGAAACTATTCTGATGATTATGCTGCAGGAGTATTTGCTATGAATTTTATGTGGGCTCCAAATTATTATAGTGATAAAAATGGATTTAGATGTGCAATTACTTTAGAAGAATAATTTGAAAAAAACTAATTTACTATTTTATTACTAATTGTGGGACACAACTTTTTTCTTGGACAATCCTTATTTTAGTTGTCTGTAATAAAAGATAAATTCTAGTTTCTCAGAAAACATTTAATATAAAATATTTATTTTATTGTATAAATTATTGGACAATCAACAATAATAAGCTTTATATACCTTTCATATATAGATATAGATACTTTTTAATATTACATTAAAAAAGGGGGGAAAGAAACATGGCAGCAAAAAAGAAAGCAGCAGCAAAAAAGAAAAAGTAAATTGAATTATTTTAATGGAGGATAAAAGAATTTTTCTTTTATTTTCTTTTATTTTTTTAGTTTAAATCTTTTTTTTAAATTTTCTAAAATTCTAATCTTCTTTTAATACTTTTGATTATAATATAATTATTATGATAACTAAGATTCTAGTTTTAGGAAGTCAAAGAAAAAAATCACAAGATATCATATCCTTTTTTTCTAAATATCCTAATAAATATAAAATTTCTGGATTAATGTGTACTGATGAAAAACAACTTGATTTTTTCAAGCAACAAATAAAGAAATTAAAACCAGAAGTGGTTTTCTTTCCAAATAAAGAACAGGCTCAGCAAATCGCTGAAGATTTTAATATTAAGTGTTTTTCTGATAATTTACAATATACTCAATTCTTGAAAATAAGTAATTGTGATTTAGTGGTTTCTGATCTTACAGGTATAGATTCCATAAAGTTAATTTTAGCAACAGTTGGAGAGTATAAAGATATTTGCTTATTAAATTTAGAACCAATATTGTATTCAGGAAAAATAATAATAAATGAAGCAAAGAATAAAGGCGTAAAGTTACAATTTATTACTCATCAATTTTATTCATTTGATTTATTCTTTAAATATAAGAATAATTTAACAAATATAAATAAGGTTATACTTACAAATTATGATAGTATATATGATAAAGAGAATTTAGAAAACTATGCTTCTTCAAGTAAAAGTTTATCAGAATTTAAAAAGATTTTATATTTTAAAAACAAAATGTGGTTAGGAAGACATTTGATAGTTCTAAGTAACGTTTATGATTTAGAATCAAATACTTTTGAATATTATAAATCAAATACAGATTCTTTAAGTTTAATTTTACAATTAAAGACTGGAAGTAATTATTTTAATCTCACTGATAATAATAAAGAAGTAATTTATAATTATTATTATTTAAATAGTCAAAATACAGATATTAAATTAAATTTAGAAAAAAATATAGATATAAAGTTACAGAAAATAAAAGCTGAAGATATAATTTCTTTAGATTTAGCAAATCAAGCACTTAAGAAAGGGGGATCGTATCCTATAATTTATCAAATGGCTTATGATCTATGTGCAGAAGGAATGTATCTGAATAAAATTAAAAACAAAAATTGTTTTATGAAAGTATTTACAGAAATGCTTGAAGATAAAACCTTCTATTCTAAAAACGCAAATATTCAAACAATATTTGCACTATATGAAAGAGTAAAAGAAAAGATCAATGCAGATTTTATAAAAACAAAGAAAACAGAATCTAAAAAATAGCTTCTTCTAATTTTTCTGTAAGTATAATTTGAGAATTACTTTTTTGTTTTGCTTGTTCCAAAATAAGTTTTAGTTTTTGTTTATCAAAAATCTCTTTTAAAGCATAATCTGGAATGATGTGGCCAAAACAATATTTTTCTTCTTTATTGAAAGTAAATCTATTGAATTTGGTGCAATAATGAGAACCCCCAATACCAACAGTTTCTATCCATCCATTTTCGTTTTTTATTTTTTCTTTATCATAGTTTTTAATTACTTTAATTAAGCAATCAACAACAAATCTAGACACAACAGGATCATTCCAAGCATTCTCTTCAGAACCGATTTCAACAAAGATTGTTGGTTTTTTTAAAAAAGGGCCATGATGAGTGGCTTCTTGCTTTATTTCATAGGCTATTGATTTAGGTTTATTATCATAAAGTTCAAGAAGAAGAGATCTAATAAGGATTGGATCAGTTTCAACTACTGTTTCATCAACACCACCTAGTTCTGCTTTTCCCCAGTTTCCAATGGCGTGAACAGTAATAGAATGTGGTTTAGTTTCAGAAAGTGTCGAATGTTTAGAAAGAAAAATTATATAATCTATCTCCTTATAGTTAGAAACTATTGAATAAAGATTTTTCTCTAAAATAAATATGTGCATTTCATCAATTTTACAAAGAAAAATAGAATTGTTTCCGTCTATAACCAATTGATTATCCTTAATTTCATAGTTATTAGTAAATGTATTGTAAAAGTTAATACTAGCAGGATCTTTTTCAGAAAACACAAGTAAGAAATTCATATATTATCAATTATTAGTATATTTTAATAAGATTATAAGAGAAACCATTTATAAATATTTTTAGTAAGTAAATATTATAGTAAATATATAATTAGTGATTTTATGGACACAACTCAAAAAAAAAACAAAAATTTCTCTTTTTTAGATATTGTAGTTTGTGGTCCGGACATGTCTGGGACAAGCACGCAAATAAATGATATGATTAATTACTTTGTATCTAAAAAGATGAAAATAAGAGACATACGTGGAACCGAAATGGATCTTTTGTTTCACGCAGAGATGTTTAAAGAATACAATAAAGATTTTATTTCATTAAAAGCTTTCTTAGATTCTGATAAATTCAATAAAGAAGACAAAAGTAAATTATTATTAGAGATATATTCTTTAATTTCTGGCTATAAAAAAGAAACAGATCTTTTAGTTGGTTCCTTTAAGAAAAATAAAATTACTACTTATATTAATCCAAATTCTGCAGATGTTTGGGTTTCAGAAGAACCTACAAAGAGAGGGGCGGGGCAAGTTAATAGAGTAATAGAGCAAAATAGAAGTTCTTATGATTTTGAAAGCACAGGGTTTTCAACAATTGACGGGTATTCAGCAGCGCTTGTTCATCAGGCATACCGAATTGACGAATTTTACAGAATTAGAAAAATATTAAGAGATAATAATAAAATAATAATTAGAAGTAGATCAGAAGAATCTGCTTGTTATCAGATATATGATGAAAAAAATAATGTAAATGGAATAAAGATAGAAGAGTATATTGCGCTTCCAGGACATAAAGTTGCCTTTAGGTTTCCCCCAACTCATCTTTTTGTGGTTTGTGGCCCAGAGAATTGGGATAAAGAGAGTTATTTAAACTTAAAAACTATTAGAAGTAATGGTAGGATATTAGATGATTATGAATTAAATTCAGATTATCAATTAATGGTAAATCAAAGATACGCTAGTGATTGGTTAAATCAATTTTATAAAAGAGGATGCAACAGCAATAACGCGGAATACTGCCCAGAAATCTTTAGATTTAGTATATTTGATTTAAAAGAAGACATTAAAGCAAAAATGTACCAAGAGTTAGATAATCTATACTCTCTTTGGTCAAAGAAAAGTTCAATTTAAATATGCTTTGTAATTAAAATTATTCATGGGTTCATTCCTAAATAGTTGGTTTAATAAGCCAAAGTCAAATAAGTATAACGAAATATATTTACTTGTACATCCTTTGTTTCATTATACTCATGGGGGTTATAGTTATTGTGATTTAACTAGAATATCTACTCAACTCTCAATAAAAAGAATATTAAATCAATATGGCCAAATTCTTCAAAAAATGAAAAATAATCCTAAGGCCATATATGTAGTTGTAACTCCGGGGTTTGATATTAATGGAGTTAAAAATGAACAAAAAATCCCAGTATATACATTGAAAGAAAAAAATAATAACCTACAATTATTAAGAAGATTTTTTAATTTTGGAGAAACAGAATTAGGAGACCGGTTTATAGTTACTAATTTCGATTCTACAACGGAAGGAATGAAAAAATTATTTGAGAGAAAAATGTATGCAAAATTTGATAAACAAGTAAAATTAAAATATTTTGGAGAATATCAAGATGCTTGTGTCGAGTCTTGGAGTTCTTATGTTTCTAGAGAGTTAAATGAAAGAAAAATAAAAACAACCAAAGATCTATTGGTAGATAGTACATTAGCACTTGAATTTAGAAATAGCGAAAGTAAATGGCGGAATATTCCTTTAACAAAATTAGAGAAAGGGATTTTAAAAAAACAAAAAGCGCAGTTCCAGAAAATCGACAAACAAAGGAAATCATTGATTAAGAAGACGGTAAATATTATTAACCAACATGCAAGATCAAAGGCGAAGTGATTATAATGAATAAAATTAAAGAATTAATAGAAAAAGAAAAACAAAGACAGCAAGAAACAATTGAAATGATTGCTTCTGAGAATATTTGTTCAAGGGAAATTAGAGAAGCATGTGGTTCTGTTCTTACAAACAAGTATGCTGAAGGTTATCCTGGCAAAAGATATTATTCTGGTTGTGAAATTGTTGATGAAATAGAAACAATTGCAATTGAAAAAGCAAAAGAACTATTTAAATGTAAATTTGCAAATGTTCAATCTCATTCTGGCTCTTCTGCTAACATTATTGCTTATTTTTCTGTACTTGAACCTAAAGACAAAATCCTTGGGATGTCACTTGATAGTGGTGGCCACCTTACTCACGGTTTTAAACTGAATTTCTCTGGAAGAATATTTGAAAGTCATAGTTATGGAACTGATGAGAATGGTTATCTTGATTATGATGCAATTCAGAAGCTTGCAAGAGAAATAAAACCTAAGATGATTGTTTGTGGAGCATCTGCTTATCCTCGAAAGATTGACTTTAAAAGATTTAGGGAAATTGCAGATGATGTTGGTGCTTATTTGATGGCAGATATGGCACACATTGCAGGACTTGTTGCAACTGATCTTCATCAATCTCCATTACCTTATGCAGATATCGTAACTTCAACCACTCATAAAACTTTAAGAGGTCCAAGAGGTGGGCTAATCTTAACAAACAATGAAGAGATTGGAGAAAAAATAAATAAAAATACATTTCCTGGCTTTCAAGGAGGTCCTTTAGAGCACATAATTGCAGGAAAAGCAATTTGTTTTAAAGAAGCTTTAAAACCAGATTTTAGAATCTATCAAGAACAAGTTCTAAAAAATTCAAAAGTGTTATCAGAAGAATTACAGAAATCAGGTTTTAAGTTAGTAACTGGTGGAACAGATAACCATCTGGTTTTAGTAGATTTAAGAACAAAAAATATTAGTGGAAAGAAAGCACAAAGTTGTCTTGAAGAAGTAAACATATCTATTAACAAAAATGCAATCCCAATGGATCCAAAATCTCCAATGATTACTAGTGGAATAAGGATTGGAACTCCTGCAATTACAACCAGAGGATTTAAAGAAGAAGAAATAAGAGCGGTTGCAGATTATATTAATCAAGTAATCTCAGACCCAGACAATCCAGAACTAAAATCCAATTTAAGACTTAAAGTAATTGAAATGCTTAAAAGCTATCCAATAGATAAAATATAAAGAGAAATAATTATGACAAAAATAATCGATTTTCAAGAAGCAAAGAAAAGATTAGATTTATCAAGTACACAACCAAAATCTAAGCAATATTATAAATATATTAAAGAACAAGAGCAATTAATCGATTCTATTTCTGATTTAATAATAAAAAAATTAAGAGATGTTTATGTTTGTGAAAATCCAGAAGTTCATTTAAAAAGAGTTTCTGAAATGAAGAAATTAACTAAAGTTTTTAACTCTGTATTATCTAGAATTGATAAAGCAGGTATTGAGTTCTCAGATAAAATATTATTAAAAAGAAGAATGACTGAAAAAACCGAAAAAATAGAAACAATAAGACAAGCTTATGAAGATTTATTGAATGACATTATGAAATCAGAAATAATTCCAATAGAAAGAATTGAAGAAAAAAAAGATAAGAAGAGAAAAGCAATTAGAGTAAATACAAGGAGAAATGTGAAATAATTTGGACAGAGCAAAAATAATCGATTTTCAAGAAGCTAAAAGCAAATTAAATTCAGTAGAATATAGATCTGCCGCACCTAAAACTTATAATCAATATATAAAAGAATTAGAAAATTCAATTGATTATGTTTCAAAACTAACATTAAGAAATATAGATCTTCATAAGAAATGTAAGGATATAGAAGAATTTAATATAATTTCTAAAAAGATTGCTGAATTAAAAAGATTATATGACCCCATTTTAATAAAAATAAAACAATCAGGTATAACCGAATCAGATAAAGAAATATTAAAAAGTAGAATTAGAATGCATAAAGAAACAGATTCTGTATTAGAATTTATTTCAATGTCAGGTGAAATGAGAAGAGCACTTATGGATAAATCCCGAAAAAAAGAAATTGAAAAGAAAATTATAGAAAAAAAAAGAAAAGCTATTAAAGTGAATACCAGGAGAAATGTGAGATAAAATGAAAGCATATTTAGATATAATTAAACACATAATTGAAAATGGAGAACTAAAACATAATAGAACAGGGATTGATACAAAAGCAGTTGCTGGTTGTATGTTTGAACATGATATGCAAGAGGGTTTTCCACTTCTTACAACTAAAAAAGTGCCATTTAGATTAGTGTCTTCAGAATTAGAGTTTTTCATAAAAGGAATAACTGATAAAAATTGGTTAAGAGAGAAAGACAATCATATCTGGGATGATTGGTGTTCTCCTGATGTTGTGCCTTATGGTAATGATGAAGACACTAAAAAGAAAATGCTTGAAGAAAGAGAACTTGGACCAATCTATGGTTATCAATGGAGAAATTTTGGAAAAACTTATCAAGCTTATGATAAAGACCCAACTGGAAACGGTGTTGATCAATTAAAGAAATTAGTAGAAACACTAAAAACAAATCCAACAGACAGACGAATGATTGTTTCTGCTTGGAATCCTTTAGACATTAAGCACATGGCTTTACCTCCATGTCATTATGGTTTTCAAGTCACAGTAATAAATGATAAATTAAATTTACTATGGAATCAAAGATCGGTTGATTCAGCACTTGGTCTTCCTTTTAATATTGCAAGTTACGGATTACTTCTTCATCTTCTAGCAAAAGAAGCAAAATTAAAGGAAGGGAAATTAATTGGTTTCTTAGGAGATACACATGTTTATGTTAATCATTTAGAGGGGTTAAAAGAACAATTATCAAGAACACCAACAGCTCTTCCAAAGATAGAAACAGAGAACTTCACTTCAATCTTTGATTGGAAATATACAGATACAAAAATTATTGACTATAAAGCACAACCATCAATCAAGTTTGAAATTGCAGTTTAAACCCAAAGGAAAAGAAAATGAAAAAAGAAACAATTATAATCGTAGCAATTGCAAAAAACTATGTAATAGGTAAAGACAATAAGATTCCTTGGCACATTTCTGAAGATTTTAAAAGATTTAAGAAATTAACAACTGGCCACCCAGTAATTATGGGTAAGAATACTTATCTTTCTCTCCCAATTAAACCACTGCCTCAAAGGCCAAATATTGTTTTAACTTTTCCTGATGATTCGTGGACAGCAGAAGGCATAATTAAGAAAAATAATCTAAAAGAAGCAATAGAGTTTGCTCATACAATAGATAGCACAGTTTATATCATTGGAGGCGCAAGTGTTTATAAGCAAGCAATGGAATTACCAGAAGTAAACAAACTTGAAATAACTAGACTTGATAAAGAATATGAAGGAGATACTTTCTTTCCAATTATTGATACAAATACTTGGACAATGATTAATGAAGAAAAGCAAGACGGCTATTCTTTTCAAACATATTTAAGAAAATAAAAAATGGTGAATAACATGATAATTGGCATAACTGGATTTTTAGCAAGCGGAAAAGGAGCAGTTTCAGAACTTTTAAAAGCAAAAGGCTTTACAGTCTATTCTTGCTCAGATGAGATTAGAGAAGAATGTAGAAAAAGTAATGTAGAAATTACAAGAGAAAATCTTCAAAGAGTTGGTAACGAACTTAGACAGAAGTTTGGTCCAAATGTCTTAGCAAAAAGACTAGCTGATAGAATTACTCTTCAAGGTCTTGATAAGAACTATGTAGTTGAGTCAATTAGAACAGAAGGAGAGATTGAAGAATTAAAGAAACTTCCAAACTTCAATCTAGTTTCTGTGGAAGCAGATAGTAAAATAAGATATGAAAGAGCTAAATTAAGACTAAGAGAAAAAGAACAAATCTCAAGCTATGAAGAATTTATGGCTTCTGAGAAAAAAGAATTAACTAGTAATGATCCTAATTCTCAAAATCTAGAAAAATGTAAGCAACTTGCAGAATATAAACTCAATAATGATGGACCTTTAGACATATTAGGGTCACAAGTAGAAGACTTGCTTTTAAAGATTCAAATAAAAAATAGAAATAAACCATCTTGGGATGAATATTTTATTAGAATTACAGATGTTGTTTCAAGAAGAGAAAGTTGTTTATGCGTTAACTTTGGTGCAGTTATTGTTAAAGATAATGTTATCAAATCAACAGGGTATGTTGGAGCACCAAGAGGAACAAAAGATTGTTTTGAAAAAGGTTATTGTTTAAGAAGAAAGTTAGAAATTCCTTCAGGACATAGATTTGAACTATGTACAAGTGTTCATGCAGAACAGAATGCAATAATTAATGCAGCAAGAGATGGAGTTTCAATTGTTGGAGGAACCATGTATATTGTTGGAAAAAGGACATATCAAGGAATAGTTAGTCCTACCAATTCACTTCCTTGCTTTATTTGTAAGAAAATGATAATTAATGCAGGAATTATTAGAGTTGTTTGTTCAATGCCTGATGGAAGTTATAAATCTTATAATGTATCAGATTGGGTAGAAGATTGGAAAAAGAATGACATTATTGATGATAAAGAAAAATATGGAACAAGCTATAAATGAAATTTTTTATGAAATCAATAAAATCAATATTAGTTGCAGTAGTTAAAGAGCTAAATAAACAGAATATAGGTTATTATGCAACAGGCGGAACTGCACTTTATTTAAGAGGAATCATTGATGATACTCAAGATGTAGATTTATTTGTAAATTTTAAAGATTTAAAAAAATTAAGAGAAATTTATTCTAAATTTATAATTCCATCAGAGCATAAAGTAAAGAATTATCTTAATTTAAGAATAGAAGGAAGAGAAATAGAATTTATTGGTGTAAATTCAACTTGGGATAAGCAATCTTATGTTCAATTAAAGAATAGAGATTATGATATTATTAAATTAAATAAAACACACGTAAATATAAGTACTTTGAAGAATTTAATAACTTGTTATGAATTTGCTTATAACCAATTTGGAAAAGAAAAACACTTAATGAGAATAGAATTAATTAAAAATTATTTATATAAACATAAAAAAGCTTAAGAAAACATTTATATTCTCTTTTATCTATTGTATTATTATAAATTTATAAAATTAAAACGGTGATAATAGATGATAGGAATAACAACAAGAACTAGTCCATATAGATTAGATAGTAAATCTAAAGAACCAATAGAGCTTTATTTAAAATTAACAAATAGTCCAATAAAGAGATTATTAAGCATAGATGTTACTTTAGATGAAGATTTAAGTTTTGATAAAATTAAACCAATTAATACTGATTATAAGAGATTAGGCGATTTTACTACAGGACAAGCAAAAGAAGTTAAATATATAATCTACCCTGCAGTTGGTGCAATTCCTGGACTTAAATCAGTAAAGGTAAGAATTGGAGAGCATAGTAAAGACTATAATTACATTGATAGTAAAACTGAAAGTACAATAAAAATTAATATGATTTGAATTTATGACTCCAAATATTAAACCAAGACTTGCATTTAAGATTGCAAAAGAAAAAAGACGAGAAAAGGCATGTAAAGGACACGCAAATAAAAAAGCAATGGCTATTCAAATAGACCAACTAAGAATACAGATAAAAAGATTAACTTCTGAAAAGAATTTAAGTAAAAAACAAATAGAAGAATTAAAACGAAATTTAGAAGAATTACAAAAAAGATACAATCAATTAGATGATGAGTCAGTAAATACAAGTGCACTTTATAGTAGATATTAATTATCTTTATTTGATTTGTTATGAATAAACAATTAAAACTAATTTTAGAGGATCTTAAGAAAAAAGGAGACTCCAAGAAAGCAATTGAACAGAAGAGATACCTTAAGAGTCCATATCAAATGTATGGAATTTGGGGAAAGGATCAAGATTCTGCAGTTAAGCAGTTTTATTTATTAAATAAGGAAATAGACAATAAAGAATTGTTTAAGATACTAGAAGATTTGTGGAAAAGTAAATGGCACACAGAGAAATCTTTTGCTATTGGTATTGCAACTTATTACACAGATCAATACACCGAGAAAGAATTATTGTTTTTTAAAAAATGGTTAGATGAATGTACTGGTTGGGACCACACAGATGGAATATCTGGATTTATTATTGCACGAATGGTTGTGGATAATTCTAAATTGAAAAAAGTCATCAATTCTTGGACAAAAGAGAATTGTATGTGGACAAGAAGGGCGAGTCTTATTAGTTATATAAGATCTTTAAGGAAAGACAATAGAGATTTACAAGATGTTTTTAATAATATAAAACCATTAATGCATGAAAAGGAATTTTTTATAAGAAAAGCAATTGGCTGGGTATTAAGAGAAGCAAGTAAAAAATATTCAAAGGAAGTAATTGCTTTCGTTAAAGAAAATAAAGATGAACTTTCAAATCTTTCTAAAAGAGAAGCTCTAAAAACGATTTTATTAAAAAAAGAATTATCTAAGTATTTATCTTAGATAAAATCTCTAATTTCTGTTTGTTTAGTAGTATAATCTGGAACATTTAATTCATAATCCATTACAAAATCAGTAAATTCTTTTTTTGCATACTTATAGCATTTCATCATATTATCTAAATGTTCATCTCTAACTTTGGTATCAGGATTTAAAAAAGGAGTAAAGTCATAGCCCATTTTTTTGTATTTCTCAGATTTTGCAAGTTTAAATGGAATTTCATATAGTGCTAGTCTTTTCTTGTAATTATCTTTTCTATATCTTGCATTAATTATTCTTGTAATTATAAATCTATTTGCAAATTGGAAAAATACAATCCCCGCAATTGATACTTTTATTCTATTTTTGTAAGTGTCATAATATTTTGGATAAGTTTTCTTAAAACAAATTTTAACTAATTTTAATGGAAATTTTGGCAATGGTATTTTATAATTTGGAAATTTAGTTTCTAAATAATACTCAGAAACTACGTGTAAAACATTATTATAAAATCCTTTTTCTTTAAAGTAATTATGAACATGTTTATCTAGTATTAAATGAGAAATAACTCCAAGGGCAAATAGTCGTTCTTGTTTATTTTGAGCATTATCAAGAAGTGATTTTCCATAAATATATTCTATATCGTGTTCTAAGATAAATGTGCTGAAATTTGGTTTATTAGTTAATGTTCTAACATCTGTAATAAAATGAATATCAGGAAAAATTGCCCCTTGCGATAAATATTTTAAATCCGAGTGTGCAAACAATTTAGGATTTTCTTCTATTAAGTCTTTAACTAATTGAATGTGTGCAAATAATGATGGCATTTTAATTACTTAGTTTTAGTTTTAATTAAATAAAAGAACTACAAATGTATTTTAAACTATTTCTTTTCTAATGTTGCCTTTTTTATATCTAGGTAACCAGTAAATTCGTTTTGTAGAATCTTTTTAGAAGAACTAATTTTTATTTGTTGTTTAAAGGATGGTCCATTAAGAACAAGAGTTTCATACTCTCCCCCTTCTCCTGCAATATTAAGTTTATATTTCTGATTTAGCTTTTTAAGTTCTTCAAGATCCTTTTTATCAATGATTTTACCTAAGAATTTTTCAGCCATCCCAAGAGCGGCAATTTTACAAATTATAAATTTAAAATTATTATCTAGAAGTAATTTTATTTCATCCACTTCTTTCATGTGCCATAATGGTGCATAAAGTTTTAATCCAAGATCTAGACAAATATTTTCAATTCTTTCCTTTTGATAAACACTATAAAGTGCCCCAGCAACAATTCCAGTTATTCCATATTCTTGTTTTGCAGAAGTTATTGCTTTTTTAAGATCAGTAAGTTCTTTTTCTTTTTCTCCTTTTGTTTTTGTAATTAAAAGAGGAATATTAAGAGCTATAGACTGTAGTTTTAAAAACTCAAGTTCAGGTGTTTGAAACATATAAGAGTCTTTGTTATCTGGGATCAAAGAAATTAAACAAGAAATATCATAGTTTTGTTTCTGCATTAACCAAAGAGAAAGATTAGAATCTTTTCCTCCAGAGTAAAGTGCTCCAATTTTTATTTGTTTTTTTCTTTCAAAAGAAGATAGATAATCAGTTTTTGTTTTAAATTTATTCTCTTTTGTAAGTTTTTCAATTACTCTATCAGAATTGCTACCATATTGGCAAGCTACTTTTTTTCTTTCAGCTAGCTCTTTTGATAACCCAAGATCATTTGTAATTTCTCTAATTACAATTTTGTTTTTGGTTTCTGAAAGTAAAAATTTAGGATTAATAGTTAACGCATAATTAATAATGCCTTTATCAAGATATGGGCAATCCACAGTTATTCCGAAATGTTCTGCAATAGCTTCATCTCTAGACAGATTATCTTCTTGGAGATTATCTAGACATTTCTTTGTTTCTTTTTTAATATCTTTAGAATCTTTAAATTTGCTGTATCCTGCAAATAATTCATCAGAACCAAGTCCAGAAAAGATTACATTTATTCCTTTTTCTTTTGCTTTCTTACAAGAGAGATATCCAGGTATTGCAATACCCACTTTAATTGGATTAGTTGAATCAATACTAGTAATTATCTCAGAAATTATTTTTGGAATATATTTTTTTTCACAAGAGATTATTTCTAATTTCAAATCAAGTTCTTTTGCTGCTTTTTTTGCATAAGCTAAATCTTTTGCTTCAGTTGTATCTTTAACATAAGCAAAAAAGCAAGTAAACTTTATATTTTGTTTCTTTAGAAGCATTGCAAGAAGGCAAGAATCAACACCCCCACTAAATAATAAACCATATTTTTTAGATTTATCTTTCGTTCTAGAAGTAATTGATTGTTCAAGAAGATCAAGTAATTTCTTCTTTGTTTGATTTAAACTAATGTTCATAGAAACATTAAAAAAGAAAACAAATATAAAGTGTTTTGTTAAATCTTTTATTTATAATATTAAGATAATTCTAATTTAAGAGGAAACAACATGGCACCAACACCAAGAAGAACAATAAAACCAACGTTTAGGCAAAAAATTAAAACTGGAACGAAGACTTTAGGAAAAAAAGCAGCATTAGTGGCATTGGGTGTTACACTGTCTACTGGTGCAGGATATAATTTAGTCAATTTAGCAAAACCAGTGAATTATAATATTTCCACAAAAATGGCGCATGGTAATAATTTATCTACAATTGATAATGTAGGTACTAGATTATCTGAATTAAATAATAATAAAGAAAATAGAAATAAAGGAATTATTTATGGATTTGATGGCAAAGAAATAAAAAAAGTAAGAGTTGATCCACAAAAAGTTGAAAAAATCTTATTAGAGCAAAGAAAGAATTATGAACTTATGGAGACACAAATCACAGAAAAGATAAATAATTTTAATAGAGATGCAAGAGTTGGTGAAATTTATTTTTGGAATGGGCAAAAAATTTCTAGAATTGTATTAGATCCAGTAAAAGCAGGGAATATATATAAAAGATTATCTCCTGAAACTGAGTTAAAAATCGAATCAATTATTGATAATATAGTTAAATCTAGAACTGAAAATAAAAATGAAGATATAAGGAATGAATTTTATACCAAAGTTGTAAATAGAATGCGTAAAGCAGATAAAGAACATTTTAGAGAGTATTTTGCAACACTTCCATTGGATAAATTTGCTGAAGAAATAAAAAGATATAATCCTGATCAAGTAATCGAGATAAATAAATTAATAAAAGAAATAAATCCAGAAGTACTTGATTTAATACAAAAAGACGCAAAAGTGAATAGTATTATTATAGGAAGTGTAACAGGGGCACTATCTCTTTTCAATTTTTTTGTAGTATATGGGTGGGGCAAAAAATTATTTTCAAAAAATGCAAATAAAAAAATCTGAAAAAAGTAGAAAATAATTTCTGTAAATAAATGATTTTTTTAATTATTTTACTTTTATTGATATACCTAAAAAAAGATGGCATATAATGGAAAAAGTAAAAACATTTTATAATAAACACCCTTATCCTAAGGCTGGACAGTACACAAGTAATCAGAAGAGAACAAATAAGAAACTAATTTTGAGTATACTACAAACTGCAGGTTTAAAAGAAAAAGATCTTGTAGGAAAGAGAATACTTGATGCGGGTTGTGGAACAGGAGAAAAATCTATCTTTTTTTCTAAGGCTGGAGCAAAGGAAGTAGTTGCTATTGATTTTTCAATTGAACAATTAAAGGTGGCAAAGAAAACTTCAAAGAAAGAGAACTGTAGGAACATTATTTTAAAAGAAAAAGATTTATTGAATGATAATCTTCAAGAATTGGGAAAATTTGATATTATTGTTTCGCTTGGAGTTCTTCATCATACAGAATCTCCAGAAAAAGCATTCTCGTTAATTGTTGGACAACTTAAAGATGACGGAATAATTGTTATTGGTTTATACCACAAATATTCAAGAGCGAGGTATTGGTTTCAAAGAAAGTTATTACACACATTTGTTTCAAAAGATCCTGACACAATTATTAACTTTTTAACCAATAGCCCATTAACAAAGAAATTCCACAAGGCTCCAATTTCAACACTTTATGATAGATATACAGTTCCTCATGAAAGTTATCACACTCTTAAAGAAGTAAAGCATTGGTTTAAGAAAAATAATGTCCAATTAATGAGCCACAAAAATATAAGAAATGAAAAAATAGAACTTCTTAATTTATTTGAAAAAAAGACTATTTTCTTTGTTTCTGGGAAAAAGAAGAAATAAGCTTTTACCCTGGACATTTAAGTTATTTGGTTGTCCAGGGTAAGATTTATATATATTTCTAGATATAGATATATTATGACATATATATATTCTAAAGTAATTAATGGGAAATCATATTATTATTTAAGAATGGATAAAAGAGAAAAAGATAAAAAAGTAATAAAAGATATAGCGTATCTAGGCAATGATCTTTCTAAAATAAATATTGATAAATTATTAGATAATTCTAAATATAAGAAAGAAATTAGAAAAAGTTATAAAGTCATAAATAAATATATTAATTCAAATTATTATTTAGATAAAGCAAAATCAGAAAAATTACATAAGGATAAATATCTTACATATGAACAACAGATACTATTAGAATCAATAAGATTACATTTTAAAGACAGATTTCTTAAGTTAGATAGAAATACACAAAGGGAAATATATGATAATTTTGTAGTTTCTTTCACTTATAACACAACCTCTATTGAAGGAAATACAATTCCTCTAAGTGATGTTAGAAAGATATTGTTTGATGATAAAATACAGCTTAAGAATAAAACATTAAGAGAAATATATGACTTGAGGAATACAAAGGACACTTTTTTTTCAATTGTCGAGTCTAAAAAACCAATTAATATTGATTTTATAATTAATACCCACAAACAACTAGTAAAAGATGTAGATGAAAGAATTGGTTTCAGAAAACATGATGTTAGAGTAATTAAGTCAAGATTTGATAGTGCTCCTTATTTTAGAATAGAAAAGGAAATACAAGAGTTAATCAATTGGTATAAAGAAAATAAAAAATTAAATCCATTTATTTTAGCAACAATATTTCATCACAAATTTGAAAAAATTCATCCATTCGCTGACGGCAACGGCAGAACAGGTCGTTTACTAATGAATTATATTTTAATTAAAAATAATTATCCACCAATAATTATCACAAAGAAAAATAGAGATAAATATCTAGAAGCATTAGAATCGGCAGATAAATCAGAAGAGTATTCTAAATTATTACAATTTTTATTAGAAGAATATAAAATAGGATATTGGGAGAATTTTGTAGTATGAATTATAATAATTTTTTTCTCCAAAGAATAGCTGATCCAAGAATTGATAAAAGTACAGATATTCCAAGAACTATATAGAATCCGTATTTTGCACTACCAAAAGGAACAGGAACATTCATTCCAAATAAACTTGCTACAAGTGTTGGTATTGCAACAATAATAGTTATTGAAGTCAATAACTTTAATGTATGATTAAGGTTATTTGAAGTAACGGAATTAAAAAGATCAGTTGCATCAGAAATAATATTTTTATAGATAGCAGTAACAACAATTGCTTGTTTGTTTTCATCTATTACATCATCGATAACATCTTTATCATCTTCAGAGTTAACAAAGTCTTTATTTCTTGCAATCTTTTCAAGAAGTATTTGATCACTCTTTAGTGAGGTATTGAAATATACAAGAGATTTTTTCAAATCTAAAAGATCAGAAATTTCTTTATTCCTTTGAACACTTTCAAACTTTTCTTCAATGGTTTTAATTTTAGCATCTATTTCTTTTAAGTATTTGATGTAAGTCTTTGAAGAAACAAGAAGTAATTTAAGCAAAACAAGAGCTTTTTCATGTTTAAATTTTTTATTTTTAAGTATATCTAGATTTTCATTATCTCTAAAACTTATAGTAATAATATAATCTTTGTTATACATTATACCTAAAGGGATAGTAATATATTCTACAGCAGACTTATATTTACTTTCTGGATCCTCGCTTTTAAGTTTATGAGGAGTTCTTGTAATTATAAAATATTCTTGTCTATACTTTTCCATAAATGGAATTTCTTCCATATCCTGTAAAGAATTAATATCATCTTTAAACTCTTGATAATCCACTTCTTTAACTTTACAAATTTCAGCCAAGTACTTTATTTCATAAGCATCAGGGTTAACTACATTAATCCAAGCATCTTTATTAGGTCTTTCTAAGTGTTGCACTCCATGCTCTGAGAATTTTAGAATTTCAATCATTTTGTAGTTTTCACCCCTTTAACAAATAGTCTGTCAAATATACAAATATTTATATATAAATAATATAGTAAAGAATATATTTATAAATACTAAACAATATAATATTGTATATATATAACAAACAATTAACTAGTATAAGTTATATGTTTTAAAAACAGAAAATTTATTTTAAAATAATGTACAATTGGGAAAATAAAATGGACAAAAACAATTTATCAAAATCTATTTTTTTAATATTAGCAATAATAATTTCAATGACATTTATAAGTAATGGAGTTTTTGCGATTGTTCAATATGATCTTTGTGGTATAGCACAATCTGGGGTTTATGATTTGTGTATTCAAAATAATTCTGTTAATATAAATCAACAAACTGATAAATGTCCGCCATCTCATCCTTATTATGTTACATTTATAACAAAGGGTATGCAAGATGGTAATTATTATGTTGCATTTGTAGAAGATTCAATTTTTAAACAAAATGAAGGTGCAATTTTGAAGTACATGTATTATAAAGAAAATAATCCTTCTTTGGCAACCTTCAATTTCAATGAATATAAAAATACTGGTCAATTATTAATTGATGCATCTAAATTTACTATATTAAAAAATGACAAGGGAATGTCTTATTGTTTATCTAGTTCTTTTAGTAAAAAAAATGTAGATATATTTATTTGGCAATATAAAACTAAAAATATAAGTAAAACAATTAAATTCGTATCAGATTATCTTTCTAATAATATGGGGTATAATACTGAGGATTTTTTAGATTTGGGATTAGGTTCAAATGGCTCAATTCAAAGTTATAATTATTTCTCCACAAATTATAATAAAAATATTTTTTATAATTATGAATTTAGTTCTGTTTTAGGGATAATTGTTCCAGAATTAGTTACTAGTACAATTCCTGTAATAGTCCCCGCAGCAATCCCTGCCGTAACCTCTACAGCAATCCCTGCCGCAACAGAACCACCAAAAATCACTTTAGAATTTAATCCTAATTTTTATATTTCAGAAATTAATTATTCAACAGTAGCAAGTACTTTGTTAAAAGCAAGTAAATTAAGAGATAATGATTCATTTGTAGTTGATGATAAGGATAAAGATAAAAACTTTAGTATAGCATTACCAGGGTTTAAACCAAATACAGATGTATATGCAATAATAGCAACTCCAGATAAATCTACAGAAATATATACTGAATTAGCATATATACTTTCAAAAGATAAATTTGAGAGTTATAGTTCTCAAACAAATAATTATGAAATAAGAATGTCAATGACTGCTCCATTAAAACAAATTTTTAAATTAGATGCCCAAGGCATTTTTAAATTTGGAATTAAAACAGCAGTTACAAATGAAAAACTAGTATTAATATTAATGCAGAAATCAACAGACGGACGTAAAATAAATTTAGCATACACAAACCTTTATCTTTTAGATGATGGAAATCAATCTCTACTTTCTCTTTGTGAAATAAACAAAAGAATTGTAAGTTTTTATTGTAAAGGATATAATTGTAATATTCCTAAGAGCTGTATAGACAGATGGGATTATGATCCAAAACAATTAGAAGGCATAGTTGGAGCACCTTTGCCAGGAGCAACAATAGATGCACCTCCTGCAGAAGGAACACCAACCCCACCAGTAACTGAAACTCCTGTTCAACCAACACTTGCAGCAACAGGAAATTGTGGTATTGACAAACAAGCAACAGTAGAAGAATATATTACTTGTTTAAGAAATAATATTGAAACAGTAAATTTAACAAAAAGTTATGATTTAGTTATAAAAAATATTATGCAAGGACAAGCTAAGGTTGGAAATGTTTTAATAAATGATAAATATATTACAAATACTAATAATTTATGTTTTACTAGTAGTTTATTTAATAATGTAGTATTTTCTGTTGCAAAGGCAGAAAATTTAACTGAAGAAGAAACTGCGCAATTATGGTCAAGACTTGCAGCAGAATCTGGTTGTAAAGTTGATGTTTGTAATGGATATACTTGTGAAAGTCAAGGAGTTGCACAAATTAATGTAGAGTCTTGGAGAGGATCATATAATTTGTTAAACCCATATCTGATTGAGATAGATTCGATAAAATATGGAACTTCTACTAAATTTGAGGCCGAATTGTCAAATGTTAAAAATAATCCAAGTACCGCAATTGAAATTTCTATTGCAATAAATAAATATCATAAAAGTGTTATTTTAAATAAATCTAAAAAAGCAAATAGACCATTTACAGATTTATTAGATAAGATTTATGATCATGATGACGCAATAGATATGGAATTTGCAACCGCTTATACATATACAGGAGTAAGTTATGCTGATCATTTTGTAGATGGAATAAAAATTGGTGCAAAAAGATTTCAAGGGATTGTATATCCTGCGCTACATAAGATGGGATATTATCTTACATATAAACATATGATTTATCAATGTCATAAAGAAGTAACAACTAATGCATTTGTTACTGCTTATAAAACAAAATATAATGGAATATATTGTAAGTAATTACAATATTTTCTTCTTTCTTTCCTCTTTTTAAATTTTTTTATTCTATTATCTATTTATGTGTGGAATAAATGCTTATTTTGGAAATAGAGATTGTGTATCTATTCTTGTTAATGGACTTAAAAGGTTAGAGTACAGGGGTTATGATTCTTGCGGTATTGCTGTTATTGATAGTAATACAAAGAAATTAAAAGTAATTAAAGCAAAAGGAAAAATAAGTAATCTAGAAGCAGAAATAAAGAAAGAACCTGAATTAAAAGCAACAATTGGAATTGCACACACAAGATGGGCAACTCATGGTGAGCCAACAGTAATTAATGCTCATCCACACACTGATTGTAAAGAAGAAATTGCAATTGTGCATAATGGTATTGTTGAAAACTTTGAAACAATTAAAAAATATCTAGAAAGTGAAGGCCATGTTTTTAAAACACAAACAGATACTGAAGTTATTGCTCATTTGATTGAAAAGTTCAATAAAGGAGACTTAAAACAAGCAGTACAAAGAGCAGTTAAAGAAATAGTGGGAACTTTTGGTTTAGTAGTAATAGATAAACAAGGAAAAGAATTAATAGTTGCTAGACGTGGTTCACCAATAGTCTTAGGAATTGGAGAAGGAGAATATTTCGTAGCAAGTGATGTTTCTGCAATCATAGAACACACAAAAAAAGTAATCTATTTAGAAGATAATGAAATTGCAAAAATTGATAATAAAGGATATGAAATAACAAGTCTAAGTAATATAACGTTAGATAAAGAAATAATAAATGTAGAAATGAATTTAGAACAAATAGAAAAACAAGGATATAAGCATTTCATGTTAAAAGAAATACATGAACAACCAGAAACAATTAGACAAGCACTAGCAGGAAGAATTGATTTAGAAAATGTAACTGCTAAGTTAGGTGGATTAAACCTAGAACCTGACTTCTTAAGAAATCTAAAAAGAATAATAATCGTTGCTTGCGGAACCTCTTGGCATTGCGGATTAGTTACAAAGTTTTCAATGGAGCGTTTCTTAAGAATTCCAGTTGAAGTTGATTATGCTTCTGAGTTTAGATATAGAGATCCAATAATTGATAATAAAACATTAGTTATTGCAATAAGTCAATCAGGAGAAACAGCAGACACTCTTGCGGCAATTAGAGAAGCTAAAGGAAAGGGTGCAAAAGTTATTGGAATTGTTAATGTTGTTGGCTCAACAATAGCAAGAGAATGTGATGGTGGAATATATATTAGAGCAGGGCCAGAGATTGGTGTTGCTTCAACTAAGGCTTTTACCAATCAATTAATAGCTTTAAATCTTTTAACACTTTATATTGGTAGATGTATTGGTTCAATGTCTGAAACTGATGCAAGGAAACTAATAGATAATTTACAGGAATTGCCAGAAATAATAAAAGAAACATTAAAGGAAGAAAAAAATATTGAAGAAATTGCAAAAGAATACTATACTGCAAAGAATTCTTTATATCTTGGAAGAGGAATCAATTATCCTTTGGCACTTGAAGGCGCTTTAAAGTTAAAAGAGATATCTTATATCCATGCAGAAGGTTATCCCGCAGCAGAAATGAAGCACGGGCCAATAGCTTTAATTGATAAAGACCTTCCAATTGTTGTTATTGCAAATCAAGACCTTAACTATGACAAGGTTTTATCAAACATTCATGAAGCAAAAGCAAGAGGTGCAAGAATTATAGCAATTGCAACTAGAGGAGACACAGAAATTGGAAAATTATGTAATCATGTAATTTATGTTCCAGACATTTGTACAAACCTTACACCTTTTGTTAATGTCATTCCTTTACAGCTTTTAGCCTATTACATTGCAGACCTTAAAGACTGCCCAATAGACCAGCCAAGAAATCTTGCAAAATCAGTTACTGTTGAATAAATAATTTGGAGAAAAAAATGAACTCAAAAATAAACCTAAAAGAATTAGTGGAATTTCTAGTTGAAGCAAAGATAAATACATATGCTAATTCCCATGCAAAGGAAATAAAAGCAGAAAGGCCAAGTTTTAGAGAACTAGAATATAAGAAAGGGAAATGGGAATATAGAGACAGTTATTGTGGGTTTTTTTTTGCTCCTGGCCAAGAGATTGTAAGATATAATAAAGAACCAATCTGGGCAATGGCTTATTCTGGTGGGATGAATAAGAAGTATCACGGAGATATTTCTTTTGCAAAAGAAACTTTTGGTTTTCTAAAGAAGGCCTTAGCCAAAGTAAACACAAAGATGCCTTATAGAGGCCCAAAGAACTATAGTGCAGGAGACTACAAATACATTAACACAATTAAAGGAAATATAACTGACTTCTCCGGAATTGAAAAGATACTTTACAAAGGCAAAGTTGTATTTAAACAAGAATATATTGGTGGATTAATTATTGCTAAATAAACACACCATTTCTTGGACAAATAAAACTAGTCTTATTCTAAGATGTAAAGTAAAAAACTAAAAGAAAAAAGAACCCAAAAAAACTAAAGTTTTCTGGGCCCAGAAACATAATAAAAGCTAAGCTTTTATGTGCCCAAGAAAATCACTGATTTTTTTTGGGAAAGAAAGAAAACTTAGTTCTTTGCTAAGTTATAGATTTCTTTTAAAGCAACAATTATTGTTGCAGGAACCACAAATGTTGTTATTGCACTTAATACACTGATTAAGTATGGACCAATATACATTACGTTACTAAAAGCAACTGTTCCAAATGTTGTAACAATTACAAGAGAAACTGCTGTTAATAAGTAGTCCTTAACTTCAGTATCTGTTACATTTAAAAATCCTACAATTAAACCAAGTAAGACTAAAACAGATGTTGTTATAGTATTACCGACCATTTGTGATAAAAGACCAGCAATTAATGCAATTACTACACCTATAATAAATGCGATTGCACCGAATTTTTTTAAATTATTTTCTGTTTTTTTAACCATTTTATTTTCCCCCTTTTATATTTAGTATTTTTTATTTTTCTATTAGAAAAAAACGAAAAATCCTTATTTAAGGTATTTAAATATTTATAGCAAAAACAGTATTTAAATGTTTCTTTTGGACGGTAATATAAAGGTTTTCATACATAATATATATAATAAATAACGGGAATTAGTTACTATTGACTACAGGTGATATTTATGAAGAAATTAAAAAAATCAGCAGTAAGTTTTAATAAAAAAGAAATAATGGATAAATTAAATAAACAGCTCAATTTTCCAACTACTTTTGTTATTAGTCCAATTGATATATTCTTATTAAAAAAGAAAAAAATTGATATTAAAAATTATGCAAGAGACTTAAAGAAAGTAAATGCAAATCACACAATTTATCTTGGTATGAAATATAATATTACGGACTTAATGGACGCCGGATTTACCGATACTGAAATTAAGACGTTAGGTTTTACATTAAATGAAAAGAAACCAGTTGTTAAAGTTGCAAAGAAACTAGTTGTTATAAAGAAAAAACCAGTTGTAATTAAGAAAAAACCAATCCTAAAAAAGGCAACTGCAAGTTTAAGCAAAAAAGAAATTGTTGATAAATTAAGTAAACAGCTTAATTCTCCAACCACTTTCTTAATCAGTCCAATAGATATCTCACTATTAAAGAAAAAGAAAATAAGCATTACAAGATATGCAAAAGACTTAAAAAAAGTAAAAGCAAATCACACAATTTATCTTGGAATGAAATATACAATTAAAGATTTAAAGAATGCAGGATTTACAAATTTCGAAATTACAGAACTTGGGTTTAAAGCAGAAGAAAAGAAATCAGTTGTTAAAAAGAAAAAAGAAATTAAGAAAAAGCAATTACCATTAATAGAACTTCTAAGAAAGAAAACTCCTGCAAGAAAATTACTTTCATTAGGTTATAACTATATAAAACTAAAACAAAGAAAATATACAGCAACTAAATTAAAAAAAATGAAATTCAGTTCTAAATATCTTTTTACGATTGGTTTTTCAGCAGCAGATTTACATAATGCAAAATATGCATTAGTGGAATTAAAGAAAGCAGGTTATTCTGCAAAGGAATTAAAAGCAATTGGCTATTTAGCTAAAGATTTATTAAAAGTAAAATATAGTGAAGATGTTGTCGCTTATGCACAGTATCCCGCAAAGGAATTATATAAATTAGATTTCCCAGTTAAGAAATTAAAGATTGCAGGATATAAAGCAACTGAATTAATTGAAGCAGGATATACTTTAGAAGATTTAAAGAAGGCATACACAATTAGAGAACTATTAGTTGCAGGATATACTCTTTTAGATTTAGTGGATAAAGAAAAAATAAATATACAGCAATTACTTGATGAAGGCATAACTATTGCTGATCTTTTAAAAGAAGGATTTAGAATTAAAGAATTAACTCCAGTTGGCGTTACTGCTAAACAATTTAGAGAAGCAGGTGTAAGTTCAAGAGACATGTATAAAGTAGGATATTCTATAAGAGAACTAAAAGACGCAGGATATAAGTTAAAAGACTTATTTGATTTAAGAGATCTTTTAACATTAAAAGAAAAGAAAGAAGAATTTAATTTAGAAGATTTAAGATATTTAAATTATTCTGCAAAAGAGTTACTTGGATTTGGGTATGCTCCTGCTGAGCTTTATTTCTCTGGATATACCACTAAAGAATTATCAGATGCAGGACTTTCTTGTGTTCAGTTAATGGATGCTGGTTGTTCATTAAATGATATAAGATTAATCGGTTGTGGTTTAGCAGAATTTATTTCTAAAGGATATTTCGCAAAAGACTTAAAAAGAGCAGGATTTTCTGCAGTTGAGATTCATTTAGCAGGATATAGTTTATATGATTTAAGAGATGCAGAATTTAATGCAAAAGAATTACTTGGTATTGGATATTCAGCAAAACAATTTCATAATCTAGGATTTACTGCTAGAGAATTATATTTTGCAGGATTTGGTTTACAAATAATAAAAGATGCAGGATATGGTGCTAAAGAACTTGCAGATTTAGATATTGATATAATTGAATTTGCAAATGCGGGATATTCAGCAAAAGAAATGAGGGCTGCAAGTTACAGTGCTTATGATTTAAAGAAAGCATATCCAGCAAGAGAACTTAGACTTGCAGGTTTTGATGCTGCTTCTTTAAGGGATGCAGGGTACTCAGCAAAAGAATTACATGATGTTGGGTTCTTTCCAAGAGAATTATATTATGCAGGATATTCTGCAAAAGATGTTAATGGACTAGGATATGGGCCAAGACAATTAAGAGTAATAAGATATACAGCAAAAGAATTAAAGCCAATAGGGTTTACTGCAAGAGAATTATATTCTGCAGGATATAGTGCTGATCAATTAATCAAAGCAGGATATAGTTATAAGGACTTATCAGATCTTGGAGTAAGTCAAAGAAGACTACATAGACATCTTAGAATACACTCTAAAGGATATAATTTCTTTTAGTTTTCTTTTTATCTTTCATATCTTCTAAAGTGTTTTACTGGAGTTTTATTACTTGACTTAACAATAGTATAGAATAATTTAATACAAATAATAATTCCAGGAATCAATAAGGAATTAAAAAGTGTTGCTTTATCTATTGCACCAAATCTAAATAACAATAAAGAACCAAGACCCCAACCAACTATATAGAATATTCCTTCTTTTAAATATCCCTTAAATGAATAATAAACAGATTGTGCAGTTGTAGCAATCAAATAACCATAAGATAAGAAAAGATAAGTTAATCCATTCTTCCACGCAAAGCCAAATGCAATTTCTAAAAATCTAAGGAATACAGTTGAGAGTAAAGAAATAAATGCACCGAAGGTTAAACTTATAATTGATTTTTTAAATGAAATAAATAATCCTCTAGTTAGTTCTTTTGTTTTATTATAGTGTAGTTCTGGCATAATTATTTTTTTTTAATTTTTTTAACTTCTTTTTTCTGTTTTGTTACAACTAGTTTTCCAGTTGCTAAGAATTCTTTCATACTAATAAGCCCGTATTTTGTGATTATCCAAGAACCAGTAAATATTGCTCCTGCCATTAATGGATTTAATCTTAAGAGTAATGAAGCTACGCCACCAGCAGTAGCTACTTGAATGTCTGGTCTTGAAAATAATTCCCCAATTTTTTCAAAGAATTCTTTTGTTTTACCAGTTTTAGGATTTATTTCTGCAGCTAGTTCTCCGTTTGTAAAAATTCTAACTCTTCCATCTTCTTCTGAAGAGATGATTGCTAGAACGTTTTTAGTTTCTGAAATTCCTCTTGCTGCAGAATGTCTTGTTCCATGTCCTTTAAGGATTGTAGTTTTCTTAACTTTTGCACCATAATCAACAATGTACCCATCATTATCAACAACTATTGCTCCATCAAGTTCAAGTAAAGCGATTAAGAGGGTTTGTGTTTCTTTGTTGAAGATGCTTATTTTCTTACCAGAAAATAAATCAGGATATAGGCATTCGTATTTATCAGAGATATCCTTTTTAGTAATTATAAAAAAAGAACCTTTCTTTTTATTTGCCATGTCGTTAACCATTTGAACAACTACGGCTATTACTTTTTTATTTAAATTTGAATTGTGGTTTTTATTCATATTAATATATATATCCATTTAGTTTATATAAAGTATATTATTTATTTTTCAGTTATGTTTATAAAATAATTTGATTACTTATATTTATCAATTAAACGGAGAAACCATGAATAGTCCACTTTTATTTTTAGTGTTTATCGCAGGAATATTTTTATTAGGATTTTTAGGGAATGTATTTTTTAGAAAAACAAAGATTTCAGATGTTTTTATATTAATTTTTATTGGTTTATTTTTAGGGCCTATATTTCAAGTAGTCCCTCAAGCAACAATATTACAACTAAGGGAATATTCACCTATTTTTGCAGCAATTGCCTTAATTGTTTTAATTTTTGATGGAGGACTATATCTTAATTTTTATAGAGTTATTACTGAAATAAAAAATGCATTTTTATTTACAATGCTAGTTTTTGTATTAACTTCTGTACTTTCTGGAGTGCTGTTACATTTTGTTTTTGGATTTGAATGGATTTATGGTCTTTTATTAGGAGTAATTATTGGAGGAACGAGTTCAGAAATAATAATTCCGTTAGTTACAAAATCAAGTGCAACAGACCAAACAAAAACAATAATGACTTTAGAATCAGCAATAACTGATGTTTTATGTGTTGTTGCAACAGTTACTATTGTTGGAATAATTATTACTCAAGTTGCAAATACAAAATTAATTATTCAAGGGGTATTTTCTGCTTTTGCAATCGCCGCAGTTGTTGGCCTTATTGGAGGGATAATTTGGTCTAAAATTTTAAGAGACTCTGAAGATGTAAAAGGATTTAGTTACTTTCTTACGCTTTCGTTTTTATTTTTATTATATGCAGCAACTGAATTTTTAAGTGGTAATGGCGCATTTTGTGTTTTAGTGTTTGGATTAGTGTTAGGCAATGCTTCGGACATATTTAAAACATTTAAGATGAAAGATTTCACTTTAGAAAAAAACATACACCATTTCCAAACGGAAATCTCACTAGTGATTAAAACTTTCTTTTTTATATATTTAGGAGTAATTATTGAATTTAAATATATAACTTTTGAAGTAATCTTAATAACTTTAGCATTAGTTGCTTTAATTATTATTTTAAGAATATTAATTACAAAACTATTATTTTTTAAAAATTTTGAAAAGAAAGACAAAGCTCTTATCGTTTCATTACACACAAGAGGGTTAGCTGCTGCAGTACTTGCAACTTATCCGATAAGTATGGGAATTAACAATGCCTTTACTCAAAAAATAGTAGGTGTTTCATTATTAGTAATACTTATGACAAATGTAACAACTACAATATACTATTTTATAATAGAACACAAAAGTGATAGTGAAACAATAAATAAAAATTATTTATTAAAAAAAGACAAAAATAAAATGAGTAATAAATGATTTCTAAAAAAGGGGTTTCTGAAATAATAGTTGTAACAATGGTTATTGTAGTTTCTATAATTATTGCAGGAATATTTTTTGTTTGGATTAATGAATATTTATCTAAGGATAAGTTAGATCAAACAGGTGGGGTACTATTACAAGCAAGCGATTTATCTTGTATGAATGTAAAGATTAAAGTTGATTCTTGTACAATAAACAATGCAAATAAAGTTACTCAAATTTTAGTTACAAATAGTTCTGATTTAACTCTATTTAATTTTGTGCTTACAATTGAAGGAAAGAATGTAAGTGGAACAGATATGACACTTATTGGAACATTTGATGAATCGGTTTCTGGAGGTCAAATAGTAAATCTATCGACAGATACTAATTTTAATTATACAAGAGAAGACTTTGATTATTTTACTTTGGATACAAGTGAAATAACAAGCATGGTATTAACTAATGGGACTTGTCCTAAGAAATCAGAAATTTTAGAATGCGAGATTATCGCAGGTCCATTAACCACACGCATTATTTCTCCAGAAGATGAAAAATATTATTTTTATGAAGACTCAATAGATTTCAATGCATACACAAGTGGAGGAAGTGAAGATTATAATTGTTCTTGGTCTTCAGATGTTGATGGCGAATTAGACACCGGTTGTAATCTTGCAATAGATACTTTAAAAAATTTAGGAGCACACACAATTACTTTAACAGTAACAGATGGAGAAAGTACAGAGATAGCAACCACAGGCATTACAATTAAAGACCACTTAGTACCAATCATTTCATCTCCAGCAGACGAATCCATAGTTGCATTAGGAGCAATTGAGTTCTCTGGTTCAGTAAGTAACGCACAAGGAGAATACACTTGTTCTTGGACATCAGATGTAGATGGTGCAATTGGATCAAGATGTGATTTTAATAAAAGTAATTTAACTCTTGGCGTGCACACCATTACTTTGACGGTAGCAGATGAATTAGAAACAAGAAGCACAACTGCAGATATTAATGTTTTAGCAGAATAGCCATGTATCACGGAAGGAGATGGCTCAGAAGAAAATCCATTTATTATTTGTACAATAGAAGACTTGAATAATGTAAGAAACGATTTAGAGGGTTATTATTTACTTGGTGCGGATATAGATATGAATGTTTCGCCATACAATGAAGGAGAAGGCTGGGAACCAATTGGAGATGCTTCTGCAGGATTTTTGGGAAATTTTGACGGCAATAATCACACAATAAATAATTTATACATTAATAGACCAGAAACAGATAATGTAGGATTATTTGGTTATATTATTAGTAATGTAATAAATAATGTAAAATTAGAAGATGTTAATGTTATAGGTCAAAATTATGTGGGGGGATTAGTTGGAATGAATAATCAGGGAACAATTTTCTCGAGTAATTCCATAGGAAATATTTATGGAATTGGGGGAGTTATTGGTGGTTTAGTTGGGTATATAGAACTGGGAGAGATAACTAATTGTTTTTCAAATTCTGTAGTCACTGGAAGAAATAGTGTTGGTACATTAATTGGATCTGGTTTTCAAAGTATCGTCGTAGAAAGTTATTCAACAGGGTCTGCAATAGGAGAAGAAAGTGTAGGAGGAATGATTGGACTCGACGAAAGTGGAACATTTGAAAATTGTTATTCATTAAGTAATATAACACGTATATCTGATTCTAGTGAAACATCTTTTGGTGGGTTTATAGGATATACAGAAGGCTGGACAGATATTAACAATAGTTATTCAATAGGAAGAGTAATTTATGAAGATACATCAAATCCAACAAATAAAGGATTTTCTGGAGATGCAATCAATGGTTACAATAATTTTTGGGATATGAATACATCATTGCAAACAACAAGTGATGATGGAGCAATTGGTTTAACAACAGAACAAATGAAAGATCCAAATAATTTTACTGATTGGGATTTCGACACCATCTGGGATATTAATGAAGGAACAACTTATCCTTATTTAAGAAATAATATTCCAAGTTCTTTGCCTCAGTAACTAAAAGCTTTTTTAAAAGTTATATTTATAAAATAATTCTCCTTCTATATTAATGATAGAATATGATTAAAACAAATAAAGGCGCATCAGAGGTTATTGTTGTAACTTTAATTATTGTGGTTACAGTAATCCTTGCAGGTATTTTCTTTGCTTGGCTTAAGGAATCTTCAAATACACAATTAGATCAAACATCAATGCAATTAAAAGAAGCAAGTGATTTGTCTTGCAGCAATGCTACATTTAAGATTGAATCTTTTGATTTAGACGAAGTAAATAGAAAGATTAGTTTTGTTTTATCAAACAACTCTGATTTAAAAATTTTTAATTTGATTTTGTCAGTTCAAGGGAAAGATGCAGAAGGTGTTGATTTAAAAATTAGTGGAAGATTTGATACAATTGTTGAATCTGGACAAATGGTTTCACTTTCAACAGATTCCAATTTCACTTATATTTCTGGAGATATATCAGCTTTAGGAACATTAGATTTTGGGAATTTAACAAATATCACTTTAACAAACGGAACATGTCCTAAAAAGATTTTATTAATTGATAGTTATGATTTAACTTTAATTCAAAGTGATTTAGTTGCAGACCCAAATGCAGATACGTTTTTTGAATCTCAAAACATAACTTTATCGTCAGAAGAAGGAGCAACAATATATTACACAACAGATGGGAGCGATCCAACAATCGAAAGCGAAGTTTATGTTTCTCCAATTAATATTCCTTTAGATACTGTTATAACAATAAACGCAATTTCGGTTAAGCCAAATTATGAGACTAAAGATTTTACAGGAAAATACACAGTAACCCATATTCTTGCAACGCCGACTGCTGACCCCGAACCTTATGAATTTACAAGGCCAATAGAAGTTAGATTATTTGCAGAAGACGGTGCAACTATTTACTATACTCTTGATTCAAGTATACCTGGCGGAAAATCTATGCTATATGAATCTCCTATACTAATTAATTCCACAACAGTAATAAATGCAATAGCTGTGAGGGATGGATATGGGGATAGTGATCTGTTTACTGGCACATATACTTCTTTAGAAAGTTATACTTTAGAATATAACACTTCATCTGGGGTTTTAACATTAGAATTAATTCCAGATTTATCTATTCCGCTTAGTAATAATATAGCATTTAGATATTTTGGTGCTTTTAAGGATCCTATAAGTACTTCTGCTTCAGCTGCTACTACTTCAGGTTTTCTAGAGGCTAATCCTAGTCCATACGAATTTAAAGACTGTAGGCTAATTAGATTTGATTGTGAGCAGTTGGCTTTAGATATAGGTATGAACGACGTAGATAGATTTGAGATAATTGAAATACCAGATAAAGGGAGCATTAATGTTTTGATTACAATTTTACCCGATGATATTACAATAGTTTCTGATAAGAAGTGAAAAGAATGTTTAAACTAAATAATAAAGGTGCTTCAGAAGTAATAGTAGTGACTTTAATAATTGTTATTTCTGTAATCTTAGCTGGGCTTTTCTTTTCTTGGCTTAAAGAGTCTTCTAAACAGAATATGGATGATGCAAGTAGTGCACTTGTTAATTCAAGTGATGTTTCTTGTATAGATGCTAAGTTTTTAGTTGATTCTTGTGATATTAATAGTACAAGTAGAGTAACTAAATTAATGTTTACTAATAATTCTGATTTAAAAATATTTAATATAGTGCTTACTATTGAAGGGAAGAATGTAAGTGGAACAGATATGACACTTATTGGTAGATTTGAAGATGTTGTTAGTGGTGGAGAAGTAATTGAATTATCCACAGATACTAACTTTACTTACACTAGACAAGATTCTGATTATAATACTTTAGACACTAGTGAGATAAGTAATATGGTTCTAACTAATGGAACTTGCCCAAAGAAGGCAGTTGTACTTAATTGTATTGTTAACTAGTTGTTTTAGCATAGCGAACTAATGTGCTTTTTTTTATTTTTTAATTTTGATGGGCGATTTTTTTAAGGTTTATTTTTATAAAATATATTTCTCATTATTTATTGGACAGTTTTGGCGAGTAATTTTTGTCGTTGGTAACTTTTAAGTAATATATTATTTAAATAATAAATTATTTAAATATATAATTAAGTAAAACTGCTCTATTTAAAAACATTTTGTTCTTTCTTATTAATAATTATTAAACCGATAAACGAGAGGGATAAAATGGGAGTAATAACAATATCAATGGATGATAAATCTGAAAAGACTTTGAGAGAGTCTGCAAAGTTACTTTATGGAGATAAAAAGGACGCAATAAGTAAAACAATAGTACAAGCAGTAGATAATTTAAATAATAAAAGAGAAGATACTCTTGCAAGATTAAGACATAGGATGTATGTAAATCCAATAAAGGTTGGAAAAGGCGGAAAGATGCCTAAAACAAGAGCAGAGATCTACGAAAGATAAAATGGTGGTAAGAAATGACTTTAGAAAACTTTTATTATAATCAAAATTCAAATAATGATTTTTTAGATATTCAAGAACAATATTTAATAGATACAAATATACTTGTAATTTCTCAATCTAAAAAAGAATCAGAAGAACGACGATTAATTGCTGCAGCAATTGTAGAATCCGGCACTATTAAAAAAAATGCATTTGTAAGTATACAAAATTTTGTAGAATTTGTAAATGTAATAAAACAGAAACTTAAATCCTTAGATGATAATGAAATACAAGAAACACTTATTGATTTCAAGTCTGCATTTACAGTTTTATTTTACTCAGAAAACACTGTGTCTGCGACAGTAAAGCTATCTTCAGAAACAAAAGTGCACTTTTTTGATGCCCTTCTAGCACAAACTATGCTTGAGAACAATGTAAGAGTGATCTATACAGAAAACACTAAGGACTTCAACAAGATTCCTGGAATTAAAGCAATTAACCCATTTACAGATAAGAAAATAGCGAGACTTTGTGAAAAGGCAAGAAAGCAGAAGTTAAAGTATTCTGTACAAGTAAAAAAGAAGATAAAAATAAAATAGTAGTTATTTTAATATTTATTGATTTAATAAATATGGGGGATTAAGATAGGTGATAATTAAAATGACTTTAGATAATAGAATGAAATTATATTTTCAGAATAGAAAACGAATAGTTGGTGCAGTTTGTAGGCATGTTCTTAAACATCATGGTAAATTTAATAAAGATCTACCTATTTTAAAAGAAGCTGTAGAAAACACCATTACTAATCTACTAAATCACAAAGATAGAGCATTAGGTGTAGATGCAATAATTCATTATGATTCTAAATCTGAGAATTCTTCTTTTTTTATAAAGTTGATTAGCGACAAGGTGTCTTTTGAATACACAAAGTTAATTAAAGAAAAACATGTTCACTTACAAAAACTAAAGCCAAAACCACACACTCGTGCAAGAATCCATTAGTTAAATTTTCAGAGTATTTTACACTAAATATTGGACAATCCCCAGTTAAAAAAAATAAATATTTATAAACTTATCGCAGCATAATATGATTATTATATTAAATAACTTCTATAAGTTATTAAAATATATTATTATTAAAAAAAATTAAAAAATGGAGATTAAAATGAAAAATGAAAAAACAAAATTAATCATTTGGGCAGTGGTTGCTTTAGTGATTGGTGTAATAATCGGGCTATTATTAACAAATGTTGTGTCTGGCAATACAACAAAAGTAATGAATACGAAATTTAACAAAAACCCATTTAATGACACCGTGGGTGCATGTTGTAAAAATACATTAAACCAGTATACTTCTATTGAATCTGCATCTTGTTGTGTTGTTATTGGGCGCCAAGGCTATGATCCAGAAACTCCATTAAATGAATTAGGTAGTGTATTGCCACCCGGATTTAATTATCTGTGGGATGATCCTATATTTGATCACCCTTTATAAATTTTTGCGGTTTAATAATTGCTGAGGGTTTAATTGTAAAATAATAAGGCAACTTATTTAGCCTTTCTTTTTTATTTTAGTTATCTTACACAAAAACTTGGACGTAATCTAGAAAAACATTTATAAACCCTTTGCAACACCATAAATATAATAATTAAATAAATTTTATAACTTTTTAAGGTTATTAAAAAATGGAGATGAAAATAAAATGAAAAACGAGAAAATGAAATGGTACATTTTAATTGCTGCAGCTTTATTAGTTGGAGCAATAATTGGATACTTTGCGACTGCAAACTTATCTACGACAGGAAATGCATGTCAGAATTTAAACAATCTTAATGGCATAGTTGTTGATGCAGAAGAAGGCTATTTTATATCTTATGAAGACTGCATAGGTGGCGGCGGGTCAGCCCCAGGATATCCTCGTAGAAGGATTTGTTTTAAATCGGATCATACAACAGAAATGATACCAAAATAACTGGTTCGGCATAAGAGCAAATCTGCTCTTTTTTCTTTTTTATTACCTTACATTATATAATAAATAGGGCATTAATTAATTTTAAATAGCGATGCTTTACTAGTATCACTTAATCCCGCAATATATTTTTCTTCAACATAGGGGATTGTGTCGTTTTGTTCTTTTTGTAGGGTTTTTGAATCGATCTCCTCGAGGTCACATAATCTCTTCAGACAATAAGCGGTAATTTTGCATATTTTTGGTTTAATCGGCTATTTTAAATATGCCGTTCCGTATAATAAGCATTAAGCCGACCGAAAAGTAGAGAAATTGTGGTTTTTTGATGCTTTTTTGCACATTTTAGCTAGCTAAACTAGCAAAGATTTTGCTTTTTCTTGATTTTTTCTAAATTGGACTTTTTTCATCACCTCCTTTCAATTTTTTTTGTATCCCAAGAAAATTTTTTTAATTTTTCTGGACCCAGAAAATTTTTGTTTTCTCGGGTTTTGGTTGCATTGGGGTAGATCAATTTACTGATGTTTTTTTATACTTTTTTATGTATAACCTTTGGGGAAAGAAAACACCACGTTTTGTTATGTAGAAGAAAACAAATTAACACTTTGTAAAATATCTTCTTCTTGGATCGTAGTTTGGAATTCTGGTTGTTCCAATCAATCCTTTATTCTTTAGTATTAAATCATCAACGGATTTATACATAACACACACATTATCTCTAAACTTATTTTCATTTCGAAACATTTTACATCACCAGATATATATTGTTTTTGAAAGACGGGGTGTTTTCGGGGGGGTACCTGTCCAGTGCGAAAATTAAAGATATTATTATAAATACATTTACCGAAAAGAATCTATATGGTAGAAAGAATTGGTTTAAACTATAAGGTTATAGATTTAAGAAATAGAGGAGAAGTAAAAACTTTTCTTTCAAATAAACAATTGATAACTCAAATCAAGTCAATCTTAGAAGAAAATAATGCATTAGTTCCAAGAGAAAAACATAAAGATGGAAAAATAAATTCTCAGATTTATAGTTTATTTAAAAGATATGTTGATATCTTTTTCTTAGCGTATTCTGAAAAAACTGGAGAATTGGTAGGGGTAATTGATGGAGAAATACATCCTACTATAAATATAGATAAAAATGAATTCAATATACATTGGATAGCTGTAAAAAAAGAATATCAAAATAGAAACATAGGAAAAAGATCAATGTTAAGATTATGTGAATATTTAATTAAAAATGATTTCTCAGAAATTACTTTATATTCAATATCTGTTAAGACTGATAAGATACTAAAATTCTTAGATGGAAAAGAATCAAGTTTAGGAAAATATAAAGAAGACAAAGAAATGGTGCATTTAGAGAATATTCTCTATGATGGCAAGAGCAGCAAATATAAAAGATTATATTTAAATAAGAAAGTAAAATAATTATTGTCCAACAATATGTGTGATTGAAATGAAAACTACAAAAGAATTATCTACAGAAGATTGTACCGATTTAATTTTAAACGAATTAAAAAAAGTAAAACAACCAGAAGGACTGTCATTTGAGATAACAAATCCTCACGGTCTAGAGAATATAAAACAAAGGTTCTCACAAAAAATAATATATTTAAAAGAAGAAGATAATCCAATAGCGATCTTAGAGTTTTATATAAACCATAAATATATTCCTGGAGATTCAAATAATAAATTTGTAATTTCTATTAAAACAATAAAAGGAAAGAAAGGAATAGAACTGCCTTTGATTTTAAAATGGAGAGATATACTAATGGGTTCATTTATTAGAGCAACAGTTCCAATAATTGCAAATTATAGTGGTTCAGATATAATCTATACAGATGTGCAAATCGTTAAACAAGACTTGGAAAAATACAAGAAATGGGGATATATTTCAGAAGAAGATATAAATGATAAGGAAAAGAAAGAATTTAAGAAAAGATTGTTAAAAAAGATTGCAAATAAAGAAGTAGATATAGGAAAACAATCTATTGAAAGTATTATTAAAGAAATAAATCATACAGAGCAAATGATAAAATCAGTAAATTTAACTAGAAATTTATTTTTTGATAAAGAAGGATATCTTAATCCAAATAAAGAAAGAGTAAAACAGATATTTAAAGATTATGCAAAAAAGCAAATAATTTCAAAACAAATACTAAAATTAGATGTATCAAAGGTTAAAAGAAAAGAAAATGATAAAAGACTTTTTAGAAAAACAAAAATCAAATAATAGAAAATTAAGATGATTGTCCAACAATTAATGTTTTTTATCAGGATTATGAAAGTATCCCATGTCTGTTAATTTAATTAATGTAAGTTGCTTAACAACATCTGCTCGAGAGCATCCAATTTTGTTAACTAACCCATCAATTATCTTTATTTGTTCCTTTGAAAAGTAAGGACTCACTCTTGCTTCTGAGGTCATATTCTGTCATTTCTCCTTTCTTAGTAACCGTGTGGCCACTATACAGTTACTAATGAGTGGAAGTATTTTTAAACATTTCTAAACACTAATTAGTTACTAATGAGTACAGGAGAAGAAACATGAAAACGAAAATAGAAGTAATTGAAAGAAAAGGAATTGGTCATCCAGATACGATTGCGGATAATTTGTCTGAAAAGTTATCGAAAAGATTATTAAAGGAATACGGAGCAATAAAACACTATAACGTAGATAAAACAATGGTGTGTGCAGGAGAGATTGAGAACGGAAAGTTTATAACAGAAGTAAGGATTGTTTTTGCTGGTCAATATACAAAAGTAAAAGATATTGATAAGATACTTGATTTAGTAGTTAAGGAAACTCTAAGTTTTGAGATAAAGAATGGATTGAAATATAAGATTTACAATTTCTTAAACCAAGGCAGTCCTGATCTTAATGAAATTTTTTCTTGCAAAAAAGCTAATGATACAAGCTTTGCAGTCGGTTACCCAGAAACAGATAATGAAAGACTAGTAAAGTCTATTGGAAACTATATAGATAGTCTTCACAAAACAGATAAGTACATAGGAACGGACAACAAAGTAATGTTTACTTTTGATGGCAAAGATAAAACAATCTATATTGCTCTTGCTTTCTTAGATAAATTTAAAAAAAAAGAAGAGTATTTTAAATATAAGAGAATACTTGAAGATAAGTTAAAACAAAAGTTTAAGTTAAAAAATTTATACATTAATGTGGGAGACACAAAAGAAATGCATTTTATAACAAAGACAGGAACTTCTCTAGAGATGGGGGATAGTGGAGCAACTGGTAGAGGAAACAGAAGAAATGGATTGATAACTCCAACTAAACCAATGACTTTAGAAGCCTACTATGGAAAAAATCCAATAACACACATTGGAAGAATATATCAAGATTTAGCAATTGATATGGCAAAGAAAAAGAATATCTTGCTATTAAACAAGATAGGTGGAGATATCAAAAAACCAATTATTTTAGAAATTTAACATATCTTTTCACAAACAAAATTTGTAAATTTAGAATTTACAATGTCAAAGGACATTTCATAAAAATGAAGTGTTCCATCATTCTTTTGTATGTTTTTAAAGATTATAAGGTTATCAGGGAATAAAATTCCTTTTTTGTTTTTTTTGTAAAATTCAGTTTTATTTACAAATTGATAATCTCCTTCTCTGTTTTCTTTTATTAATTCTCCTTTTGGATTATCAATCAAAATCACAAATTGAGTGAAATGGCTAAGTAATTCTCCATTTTCTTTGATTATAAAATTGATTACTGAAAAAATTTTTGCGTCTCCAGATAATCCTGTTTCTTCAAATAATTCTCTTTTTGCACAAGAAAGTATATTTTCTCCAAATTCTACTTTTGCACCAGGAAGTCCATAAAATCCATAATAAGGTTCTTTAGTTCTATGGTATAATAAATATTTTCCATTTTTTCTAACAACTAAAAGTGCAGCAACAAATGGTCTTTGTCTTTTTTTTCCAGTTTCTCCATCAAGTGATGATTCTAAGGTTTTTCCTTTAGTTGTAAGTGCATATTTCTGATCTTTATCTTTCTTTACATATCCTTCTTCAATCAATTGATTTAAATGATATGTGAATTTATTAGACGGTACTTTCTTATCCCAAAGATCACTAAATACTGTTTTTTTATTATGTATTAATATGCTTAAAATCTTTTCTCTAATTTCATTGTCTTTCATAATTATAACCTCTTTTTTTCATTAATAAATAGATTTAGGTAAAGAAGTAATTTAAAAGTAAGATGTCAAGAAAAGTTGAGTAAAATAGAGTAAACTCTATCTTGCTCCTTTAAAGTACATATATGTTTCTTCATAGCATCTGTGTCTAATCATAGTTAGATTTTCAGTGTGTGGAACTGTGAAATCAAAGAATAGATATACATATTCTTTATCAGATATAAGTTTTGGATTGATTTGATAATCAGGATAAATTTTAGCGAAATCTTTCTTAATAAACTTAATCTTTTCTTCAACATTTATTAATTCAACAGAAGTTACAGGCGCTTTAACAATTACAGGAATATTAATTCCACCATAAGTAATTACTTGTTTTTCCAGGAAAAGTTTATTTGGAATTTTTATTGTTTCTTTAATTTCAGTGTTGATTGGATCAATAAACACAAAGAATGTTCCAATATGCTTTACAATTCCTTCTTCTTCTCCCATCTTAATATAATCTCCGATTCTAAATGGCTTCTTTGTAAGAAGCATAAACCATACGATATAAGATAAAATAACTTCTCTTATAGCAAAAGCAATACCTGTTGCCGCAAGTCCTAAAAATAAAGTGATATTAGATAAAGTAACTCCCATTTTCCAAAGAACAAAGGCAGTAGAAATTACATATATAAAAGAAATATATAATTTACTTAGTAATAGTTTTTGTTCAACATCAACACTTTCGTCAAATAATTTAAAGACTTGTGCTTGAGTTAATCTAATAAAAACAGTTGCAATAAAATAAGTCCATAAAATTATAGATATAGTTTTTAATGTGCTAATAACACCAAGATTAAGACTTATCCAACCTTTTCCTTGAGCCATAACAATTGCAGTTATAGTTAAAAGAAAGATTCCTAATACTAATATTAATCTATTAACATTGTGTTCTGCTTTAGAAAACAGGTTTTTCTTTAATTTAAACATATTTAATCACTTTATAATATATAAAGAAAAAGAATTTAAAGGCATCTATATAATAAAAAGAAAAAAAATGAAAAGATATAAAAAATTCATTTCTTATTTATCTAATGTTTTCTGAATTAAGTGGTTCTGGATTTCCAAGTATACTAAATGTTCTTGAATCAGATTTTAAATTTGTAATTCCATTTACTATAGTTTTTGCTTCCACAATTATTCCTAATTCTCCACTAATAATTACTCCATTTCGACCAGGGGTGACAGTTATTGAACAATCATTTATTATCGGTTCTGGATTTAATATTTGTCTTTGCCCACCTGGTAATCGATCTACTATTGTCCAAGTACATAGGTATCTTGGGGTGTTTGTGGTTGCAGGATATGCAAGTTCTAGTCCACTAAAAATTGGCGTTGCAGTAAAATGTATTGGTGTTCCATAATACACTGTTGTTCCATTTGTTTCAGGATTAGTAATTCTTACTCCTGTTAATTGAACTGTGCTTTTTTCTTTGTTAACTAATGTGGATGTGGCATTTCCAGTTATTACAAGATTAGTTAATGCTAAGCCGATTACGACTCCAATTACTAAAGCAACTACTGCCCAAATGATTAATTTTTTATTATTAGTTTTTTCTTTTGCCATTTTTTCATCTCCGTTTATATTTAATGTATATTATTACTAAAATAATTAAAGTAATAAGAATTATAATTAATAATAAGTATTTTAAATAAGTTGTTTTTAAATTAAAATCTGTATTTGTGTTGCCTTGATTTTCTAAATTTTTATCTTCACCAAATTTTGGAAATTTTAAAAATTTAGGCCACCAATTAGTGTGTGGTAAGTTTGAATCCAAATTTATTTTTCCATCATCCGTGTTGTTTATATCTAAATTTGAGGAATTATTTATATATAAATTAGAAATATCATTTAGGTCTTTTGTAATTTGAGGTGCGGGGTTATTGTTACTTGAACTTCCACCTCCACTACCGCCGTTTCCTCCGCCAGATATTGGATGATCTATAATTATATCATTAGTTTCATTTTCATCATCAATTATTGGAGGAGATTCTGGAGGGACAATCATTTCTTCAAAATTGAAATTAAGGATCACTTTTTTTGTTTCTCCACTTTCAAAAATTATTATTTCTGGAATTGTTACTCCTAAGATTTCTTGATCTTCTTTAATTAAATAAAATTCAGTTGGTTCTCCAATATCTAAAAAATATCCTGCGATTAGAAATCTATTTTCAATACTTGTATTATTTCCAAATTGTCCCGTTTGATTAATGGTATAATCTCCCACAATTACATTATTTATTTTTGCAATTATTTGAGTATTAATATCTGCAGGATGCTCATTAATTCTAATTGTACCATAGATATTGTCTGGTAATACGGGAGGATTATTTGAATCGGAATAAACACAAATTAAATTACTAAAAAATATAATTGACATTAACATTATTAATAATATTTTTTTCATTCTACTCAGTTTCCTTTGTATAAGGGATTATTTTCTATATATATCCAATATCCTTCATATGGGCTAAGAGGAATAGAAGGGTCGGTTCCAACAATCTGTGTAAATTCGGTTGTGTTGTAATTTGTTCCTTTTACAATTATTTGCGTAAACAGATCTGGATTAATTAATATATCATCTATATAAAATGTATATTGGACACTTAAATCAATTGGAAATCCAATTAAATTCCATCCTGGTTTTAAATTAGAAACATCTAATGTGGTAATTTTTGATCTGTCCCATAATAAATTTAATTCTTGTGGCTTTGTGGATTTTATAAATAATGCTTCTGAATAAGTGTTTGTATTTAAGGGCAGAGATACCCAACTATTATCAATATAAGTATAAATTTCAATATTTGAACTACTATCGCTTAAATTTGAGAATATATTCCAATTTTCAGCTAAAGGTTTAGGGAAAGAGACTAAATTCCAACCTTTTTTAAGAGCTAAGGACAATCTATTGTTTTTTGCAAATACAGTGGAATTTTCTGTAATCATTTGTTTTCCTGAAGCATCATAAATATTGTTAGTAATAATTTTTAAGTTTTCATAATCAGTAATTATTTTATTAAATGAAATAACTGCTTTATTTTCTCCTGCTAAATGACTTACTCCTTTTATTATGTTTTCTTGTAAACCATTATTTTCAATAGTGAAATTAGAAATGTTAAGTGCTGAATTATTATTAGAATATACCCCCTCACTAAAATAAACTATTGCATTAGAACTTCCTTGTTCAATTTCAAATTGAGTTATTTTAAAATTATCTTCGATTATTGGTGGATCAATTAATTCTGGTTCAATAATTTCATAAGGAATATTAGTTTCTTCATTAAAGTAAAAATCTAATGGTTTATTGAAATTTTTATATTGATTTGTTATAGTATCTTTTTTTAGAATTAAATGGTATTCAATAAGATTTTTTCTTGTAATTCTTGGTTTGACATAAAGAAAAACCTTATTTTTTTCAGAGTCAATTTTATAAATTGTGTTATTTTCATTACCTATAAAAAACAAAGCATTTGGATTCACATCTATAACAAAGATATTTTCGCTAAAATCAAGGGTAATTTTACTCATTTCTGTATCTTCTAAATTAGAATAAATAGTTATTTTTTCAAGTTCTGGATTTTTAGTGTGGATATTGATAAATAATTTATATTCTTTAGAATCAAATATGGCTTGTGGAATATTTCTTTTGGAAACTCCACCAGATATTAAAAAATTAGTTATTTTCTCTTGATCTTTATCTTCTATGATTAATTTAGTTGAATAATTAGTGTTATTTGTCCATTGTGATTCTTCAAAGGTATAACTTAATTCTCTATCTAAAGTAATAGTGGGATTTATTTCAGTATTCATTTCTTGATTATATCTAACGTTTATTTCTGTAGATAATTGATGGTCTGTTATTTGCGTATTTGATATTTTGCTTTTACAAGTTATTGGATTTACATCAATACCATCAATTATTCCACTTAATACTTCTGTAGATTTTCCAATAATATTAAATTTCGAATTAAGTATACTAAAAGTAACAATTATTATTATAGAAATAATTATAATTAATAATATTTTTTGGATTTTTGGGACCATATTTTTATCCATTCTATTTTCCATTTGTTTTAATTGGATACATATATATAATATAGACAACTATATATTTTTTAAATATAGTTTAAATCTATTTATCTAGAATCTGTTTTGTTTTTTTAATCGCTTTCTTAGTTTTTGAGATTATTTCTTTTCTTGTGAGATTCAATTTCTTAGTTAAACGATTTGTATTCTTTGAGAAATCTGAAGTAAATCTTTTAGTAGTGTCTTTTATATCTTTATGAATAGATTTTGTTTTTCGACTAACTTTATGGGTTATGTTTTTCTGATGTCTAGAAAATACTTTAGAGAGTTCTCCAATTCCATATCTTACTGGCCTAAATAGAATTATTTCTTTAACAATATTTGTATCTTTTTTTTGTGGTAGATTTTTATCTTTAATTTTACTTGTAAATATTGCAGTTATTACTCTAAAAAAGATTCCTACAATAAACACAATAATAATTCCTTTTGTTTCTGTGCCATAATATCCTGTTGCAATTTTGTTTATAAGTACACCAAGAAGAGCGCCGATAGTTAATGCCACTGCTTGAAAAAGCATAAAGAAAGTAAAGTGTGTAATTAAGTTTTCTTTAAGATTTTGATAGATGTAAGTAGTTATGGATAATCCAAGCCCCGCAGTAATGACTGCATCAATAAAAACAAGTATTGTCAGAATAACCATATTTTGTGGAAATAGTATTAATGCTAAAGGGTATAGGGGTAAAAAAAGCATAGTTGCTTTTAATATCTTTGTAGCTCCAAATTTATCACAAGCTTTCCCCCAATAGAAAAGACTTGTAATCACTCCTAAGATCATTGTAATTTCCAGTGTTAAGTATTGTGTATAGGTTAATTTCACAATATTAAGTAAATAAAATTTATTATAAGGAGCAGTAACATATAAACTAAAATAATAAATTAAAACAACCATCATGAAATAAAAATAAGTTTTATCTTTAAGAATTTCTTCTTTAAATACAGAGAACATTGGTTTTTTTGTGTGTACTGTCTCTTTTAGGATTTCTTCTTTATCTTCTGTTTTGCTCATCGTATTAAGATATAATCCAGAAATAAATCTACAAAATCCTGCGAATATAAAAATTATTGTAAATCCCAGAAGTGTATCTTTATTATTTATTGCTTGTAAAAGATATCCCGCGAGAATTAATGGAATTATGGAAATCAATTGTAAGATTATACTTTTTCTAGCATTGTAGTCTCCCATTTTTTTAAGATTAAATAAATTCCCTATCCAATCAGTATAGACTGGCCCAAGAAATTGACTTATTATTGTATAGACTGTAGCAATAATTAAAACAAACCAAACTTGTGTTTTCCCCACAAATAAAACATGAGCAAAACCCACAGGAATCCAGAGGACTGCAGAGGTCATAACAAAGAAAACTACCATTTGTTTCTTAGAATTAAATAATTTTAAAATTTCATATGAAAAGAAACAAGTAATTGCTGCAATTAACAGCGGAGCATAAGATAATAATCCAACTTCAAAACTATTTGCACCAAGTGCAATCAAATAAGGTGTAAGAAAAACAGAAGTAAGATAAAACATCATTGACCAGAATATTCCATCTAATACAGAGAATTTAAAATCAATTTTTTGTTGTTCTTCTGATTGAACAAATTTTAAACTCATAGTTGATTCCTGGCAGTTTGTAACTTAAAAAAAGATTAATATATTATAATTAAATATAATTTATATATAGATGTTTTTTTTTCAAAGTTAAAACCAATATTTAAAAATAGTAATTATCTAAATTATGTATATGGATAATAAAATCACAATAGATCGAGTTACATTAAAAGCAATCTCGTCTGACACCAGAATGGATATTCTTAAACAACTAGATAAAAAGAAGAAGATTCTTTCTGATCTTTCAACTACTCTTAAGTTATCTAATCCTACAGTTAAGGAGCATCTAGAGGTTCTTGTAAAAGCAGGTTTAGTAATAAAAGAAGAATCTGAAAGAAAATGGAAATATTATTCATTAACTGTAAAAGGAAAACAACTATTAAAACCTAATGAAACAAGATTGTTTTTAGCATTAGTTATAAGTATCATTGGAACAACAATTTTTGGTTTATTTATGTTATTAAATTCAAATATAGTTAGCATTGGAAGTTCTAATAATTTGAAAATGACAGTGGGCACTACTAATCCCGAAATTGCAAGATCTTTTGTTGCAGACTCCAGTAATGCTTTAATTACTACTGCTCAAAAGTCTCAATCTGTGGTTTCATTATTAAATATGAATAATATTTTATTGTGTTTTTTTATTGTAATTGTTATAGTTATATTAATTTTGTATCTTAAAGAAAAACATAAATGATTCTATTGCATTTTTAAATATTTATATAACTAAATATAGTTATACGAGGGATTATTAATGCAAAAAAAATCACCAATTAAACCCGTTTTTGAAACTATTAAGAAAAAAGTTGATGCTTATAAGAATAGAAATACTACTGTAAGGCCTGCAGTTGTTGAAAAATTAAATTCTTTATCAAAAAGATTTATTTCTCCTAAGGCATATTTTACAAGTAATATCCAAAGAATGGCTTCAGAATTCTATGATTTTAATAACGCTTTAGTTAGTAAAGAATTACCATTAAATCCAAAAGATATAAAGCTAGATTCTAAAGATCCATTATATAAAGAAAAAAGTAGGTTTGCTGCAATTCAAACTGCAAATAGATTGACGAGCAGAATTACACCAAGGAAAGTAGGAAATATTTTTGAAATAAAATTAACTTTAATTTTAAGAAATAAGAAGTTGTCTTCTGCAGAAAAGCAACAACAACTTAATAATTTAATCAAAGAAATAGATTCTTTCCAAAAGATATCTCAAGTTGATAAAAGAATTAAGAGTTTAGAGTCTGAAATTAGCAAAAATGTAGACACAGTTACAAATATTCTTAAAGATATCAATTCTTTCTTAGAAAGTAATTCCGTTAATCCAGTAGAAAAAAAAGAATTATTAAATTTTTTAGAACTATGGAAAAGAAATCTTAGAAATTCAGATGCAATTTTAAGAGAATATAAAGTAAAACGTGAAAATTTAAGAGCATTGAGAGCAAAAATTAATGATTCAATTACTAAGTTATAAAAGGATAAATACGAATATACTAATGAAAACTATAATATTCCATCATGATGATATAGATGGACTAATTTCGGCTTTAGGTTTTGCATATAATGACTACACCACCAAAAATCCTGGAGAAATTCCAGATTATAAAGAACTACGAAAAAACTATTTCTTTTTTGAAGTACATTACGGTATGTCTGATATCTTTAGTTATTGTAGAAAGAATCATTTTAATTTAAATGGATTTGAAAGAGTGATTGTTGTAGACTTTTGTTTTAAAAAAGAAGTTATGCAAGAGTTTTCAGATACTTATAAAAATAATTTTATATGGATTGATCATCACAAGAACGTAATTGATGAATTTTCTGATTTAGAAATAAAGGGATTACGAAATCATAATTTTGCAGCAAGTGTTCTTGTTTGGAAGTATTTTAATAAAGAGCCATGTTTATTTGCTCAATATATTGAAGACATGGATATCTGGAAATGGCAATTGCCTAATTCCAGAGAAATATTGCAATATTTAGATTATTTATATATGCAAATTTTTGATAAAGATCATCCAGAGAACGAAAATAAAATAATTAATGATTTTTTAGATTTTTTTGATGATAATAAATTTAAGAATCAACTTCCTGAATTTATAAATTTAGGAAAGATGATGGAATTATATATTAAAATTAGAGTTAAAGATGATGTAATTACAGGAAAAACTTTCGATTTTGAAGGAGTAAAAACATTTGTAGTCAATTCTCAATTTAAAGCAGGATTATTTTCTGATTATATATTTAATAATTCAAATTATAATGATGTAGAATTGGTGATTGTTTGGTATAAGTCTTATGCTAAGTATGGAGAAGGAAATAACTTTGATAAAGTGAGTCTTAGATCAAGAAATATAGATTGTTCTCCAATTGCTCAGAAATTCGGTGGAAATGGTCACCCTAAAGCAAGTGGTTTTATAATTTCAGATATTGATGATATTATTCAATAAGGTCATAGTTTAAATTCTTTTTGTATTTTATATTATTATTGTGAAAGAACATGGAGAATAATTACGACGTAATAATTGTGGGTGCAGGGCCAGCGGGCATCTTTGCTGCTTACGAATTAACAAAAAACACTGATTCTTTAAAAATTCTCTTAATTGATAAAGGACAACTTGTTGAGAACAGACAAAAAACAGAAGTTATGACTGGTTTTGGAGGAGCAGGCACTTTCTCTGATGGAAAATTACATTTTACTCCTGTTTTAAGTCATGAGAAGATGTTTCATCTTTATACAATAGATGAATATCAAAAATATCTAGATTATGTTGAAAAATTATTTTTAGATTTTGGAGTTCCTCCAGAATATTATCCAAAAGATATGAAAAAAACAAAAGAGATAGTTGATCTTGCTCAAACTCATAACATTAAGTTGTTTATAAGAAAAACAATACATGTAGGAACTGATAAACTTCCGGCAGTTATTCTTAATTTTGAGAACCACTTAAAAACAAAGAATATTACTTTACTTCCTAATACTGAGGTGATAGATTTACTTGTCCAAGATAGAGTGTGTGTTGGTGTAAAGCTTGCAGATGGAACAGAACTAAAAGGGAAATATATTCTTTGTGCACCAGGGAGATATAATTCTTCATGGATAGAAAAGATTGCAAATAAACACGCACTTGAGAAAGCTTATGATAAAATAGAAGTTGGAGTAAGAGTTGAGTTTCCTGCTTCATTAATTGAAGAGCATGCAGAACTTATGTATGAAACTGTTTTTTTGATGTATTCCAAAACTTACGACGATGTTGTAAGAACATTCTGTCCTTGCCCTCATGGGTATGTTGCTATAGAAGAATATGAGGATTTCATTTGTGTTAATGGACACAGTAATCACAATCTAGATGGAAAGAATTCTAATTTTGCTTTGGTTACAGAAGTTACTCTTACTGAACCTTTAGAAAACACAAGACTATTTGCAAACTTTGTTGCTCAAGGTGCAACACTTGTTGGTGGAGGAAAGCCAATCATTCAAAGATTTAAAGATTTAAAATCAGGAAGAAGAAGCACATACTCAAGACTTCAACATTCTCACATAACTCCATCCCTTAAAGATGCAATACCTGGAGACATTGGCCTTGCTCTTCCTTACAGAATAACCAAAAATATAATTGAAGGAATAGAGATGCTTGATAAAGTTCTTCCAGGACTTGATGGAGATTCAACTTTTTTGTATGCTCCAGAAGTAAAGTTTAGATCAAACAAATTCAAGACAGACAAATATCTTGAAACAAACATTAAAAACCTTTACTTTGCAGGAGACGGTGCAGGAGTTTCAGGTAACATTATTGGAGCAGCAATCACAGGAGTTGTTGCCGCAGAAGGGATAATAGAAAAAGAAAAACAAAAATCAATTAAGAGTTTTGTTTAAATATAAATGTTAGAGTTGTAATTTTTTACTTAATTTCTTTTGATATTCATAGCAATTAGTTAAGTATCTTTTTGTAATTGGTAACAATTGGTCTTTCGGACAATTTAGATCAATAATGAATTCATCTCCTGTAGCATCATTTTTTCTAGTGTTTAATAAATCTTTAATCTTAAGTATGTCTTTGTCTTTTCTATCTTTAGAGTTTCTTATACTTTTAAGTAGTGCTTTTCCAATAGTTTCTAGATATTTATCTACAATAGAATAACTATATATTTTATTTAAATTATGCATAGAGTCTCCATCAAAAAGAATAATAAATCTATCTTTTGGACTATATTTATGATTATCAATTAGTTTCTTTTTCTCAATATAGTATCCAAATCTATTAAGTAATCCGGTTTTAGGATCTTTTTTTAATATCTCTAAATCAAGAACAGCATTTGAAAAATTAGATAACGTTTTTTCTATTCTGAGATATGCATCTTCCCATTTTTTAGAAAGATAATTTTTATATTTTAAACTAGGACCAGAATAGATTTCAATATTGTATTCTTTTCCTTGATGCTTCTTTGATTTTGCAATCTTTAATGCTTGCTCTGCTTCAAGGATATTTTTTCCAATTCCTACACTAAGTTTAATTAGAACGCCTTTTAAATTAGCTTTTGTCATTTATTCCCTTTTTGTATTTATATTAATTATCTTATACATCAAGCCCTATTTAAAATGCGTATATAATATTTTTTGTAATTTTGAAAAAATTATATGTGGATTTATTGATTTATTAAAAAATATTTTAATAAAGAATAAATTAGCTTTTCTTTTTTAAAGCTAATTTCTTTTGTGCATTATAGATTTCGGCAAGGTATCTTTTGGCTACATTCTTAATATCCTTTTCTTTACAAGAAATATCTATTATAAATTCATCTCCAGCACTATCGTTCTTTCTGTGCATTAATGGATCTTGAGTAATGATAATGTCTTTTTCTTTTCGATGATTATCTTTTCTAGTACAATTATTTAAGGTATTTCCAATTAATGTAAGATATTTATCTACAAAACAATATCCATATCTTTGATTTAATCTATGCATAGAATCGCAATCAAATAAAATAACAAATCTACTATTATATTTATTATGAGATTTTAATTTTTCTTTTTCAATTAAGTATCCCGTTTTATTTAACAATCCTGTTTTTGGATCACGTTTAAGTACTTCTAAATCAGATATTGCACTTTTTGATTTAGATAATTCTATTTCTAATCTTTTATATGAATTAATAACTTCTTTTGGTAGGTTTTTTACTGTAGATTTAAGACGAGGCCCAGAGTAAAGTTCTATATTATAGGTTTTACGATATTTTTTTGTTTTAGCAATTTTAAGTGTTTCTTCTGCCTCTCTTAGGTTTCTGCCAATACCAGCACTTAATTTGATAATTATAGCTGAATCTTCAATTTTCATTTTATTGTCCTCCACTGTGTGATTGTTTCTGTTTCTTCTTTTTAATAAAATTTTACTTTTGTATTTAAAGTGACACAAAGTAAAAAAAGCTATTTTTAAACAAAGAAACGTTTTTGTCTAATTAAGAAATAAATATAACTACAAGTGAATTATATTAGTTTAGTATTTGAAAGTCAAAAGAAAAACAAAGAAATAAGAGAAAATAAAACCCCTTAGTACCTAAAGGGAATTATTTTAAGTAAAGAATAAAAATTAAATAAATCCTTTAACAATAACTACAGGGGTGTTGGCATCAGCGCTTCCAGAAACAAGATCTGCAAGACTTGCTACAAGGTTTCTTACTTTTCTTGGAGTTGTTCCTTCACAAGCAATTTCTCCCTTGTCTGTTCCACACATTATTCTTTTCTTTTCTTTTTCTATTTCTTTAAGGATTTGGTCTTTGTTTTTTCCTTCGTTTAAAAGTTTTTGCATTAAGTATTTTGTTTTAACTCCAACTCTTCTAATCTTTTCAATACCCGGAGTGACTCCAAATGCACAAACTGGATCTGCAAGTTCATAGATCCCACTTTCTGGATCTTTATATGCTCCATCTCCATATACCATAACTTCAACTTCTTTCTTAAATTCTTTTTTTATCATCTTTTGAATCTCAAGACAAACTTTATCTGCATCTCTTGGTGGGAGTTTAAGTAGCCCTTTTTCAGGATCTAAAATGTTTGAACCAAGTAATCCATATTCAGAATATACTTTTTGGTTCTTGTCTGAACAGATATTTTGAAGAGTTATAACATTTTTAAATTTAGGTTTGATTTCTTCAAATATTTTTTTTCTCGCGTGAACATTAGAAACAATTATTGCATCTGGTTTACATTTGATTATATCTTCAGAATTATTGGATAAGTAAATTTCTGCTTTTGCTCCTTCTTTAGTAATTAATTCTTTATAAAACTTAATATAGTCTATTCCTGTTTCTGGATGTATGAATCTATTTTTTCCAATTTTTCCTAAAGTAATTTTATCTTCTAGTTTTAGTTTATTTTTTTTAAGAAATTCTTCAGAAATGATTTGATTTCCTTGTTCATCAGCAGGGAAAGATAACTGGATAATTACTTTTCCTTTTGGTACGGAACTTGCAATTGATCTTAAAATTAAAGAAAATCTATTTCTAGAGGTTATAGGATATATAAGTCCAATTGTGGATGTTGGTTTTAGTTTTAGTTTAGTAGTTATGTCTTTTTTAATATCAGAAAGATTAACAAAGTTCTGTTGAGTAATAGCAGTAACTGCTTCTTTAACACAAATAATGTCTCCATTATCAATAGCGGTTGGATTTTTTTTTATTGTTGCTTTAATAACATTTACTAGATTATCATTAGGAGTAATAATACCGGTTTTGATTCCATAAGCAATAACTCCAAAATAATTTTTATCATAATTCATTTGTTTTCACGTCCTTGTTTTTTCTAAATTTAATCTTATCTAATAAACATAAATAAAATATCCTTTTAAATATTTGTATTTACCATTTATATTAATAAAAATATATTATATTAAAAAAGGTGGAAAAAATGGTATTATACAAGTATTGTCCGAAATGTTATTCATTAAATATTGCAATGGATCAAAGTACTGGAGGACACAAATGTAGACAATGTGGTTATTCAGGAATGATGAACCAAGATAGTATTGATAAAATAAATATTATGAAAAAATCAAAAGACGGTCAAAGATATGCAGCAGCAACAAGTGACACAAGACCTACAATGAGAACTGGTGGTGCTGGCAGAGATTGTGAGATAGTTAGAAAGAAAGTAGATCCTTATAACGACGATATTGAAGAGATAGATTCTCCACAAGCAAATGATATCGAAGACGATGATGAAGAAACAGATTTAGAGAAATTAGAAAGTAAGCAATCAAATATTATGAAAAGATCAAGCCAGCCAATGCCAAGACCAATGCATGGACTTTCATCTAAAGACGGACGTTCATTAAAAGAAAGACTAAAAGACAAAGGCGGAAAAGACTGGGATTTAGTTTAAATAATAAATAAAATTAAAGGAGTGAAAAAAATGAAACCAATGAATGAAAAAATGAAATGGTATATTTTAATTGCAGTAGCTTTAATTGTTGGAGCAATAATTGGTTATTTTGCAACTGCAAACTTATCAACGACAGGAAATGCCACAAATTTATCTTCAATTATTAATGAAGAGGAACAAATAATCAAAGCAGGAACTTATCACCCTAGTTTAAAACAGTGTTGTTGTAATTTTTTTTGTACTCGCAAATCAGCATATTGTTGTGATAGCTCAAATGATGTCAGCTAGAAAAAACTGAAATTGTAAAAATTAATTGGAAAAAAATTAAAAGGGAACAATAAATAGTTGACAATGATTTTCTTTTAGATTGATTAATAACTTTTTATTTTCTCCATTCTTTTTTCAAAAGTAAAGCATCTTGATAAGGAATAGGGCTTTCACAAATGATTGTCCCTTCTGCTTTTATTTCTTTTAATTTTTCTAGTATCTTTTTGTATGGAAAGTCATTTGCTTTGTCTTCAAACATTAAATGGTTTCTTTCGCCTTTTTCGGAGTAATTGATTCCTGACATGTGCATGTGCATCTTCTTAAGGTAGTCTGGATAACTGGAAAGGGTTTCAAAAAAAGAATTAATTTTTTTTTGTTCTCTAAAGTATCCGTTCTTTCTTGCATGTTGGTGTGAGAAGTCAATGACTGGCAATACTCCTTCTGATTTATACTTCTCATAAAAATAAAAAATATCTTCTAAGGAACCAACTTGTGTTTCTTTTCCTGTTAGTTCAAGGCCAATATGTATTTTTTCCTTGTTACCTTTTTTCTCAACTGTTTCAATTATCTTCTCTAACCCACTAGAGATTTTATTATAAACTTCTTCTTTTTCTTGCTTTTGGAAAAAGCCAGGATGGAAAAGTGCAATCTTGGAACCAATTAGTTGTCCAACAATAAGTGAGTGAGAGATATACCCAATACTGTTTCTAATGATATCAGAATCAAGAGAACTAAGATTAACATAGTATGGACAATGAATGCTAAGTGAGATATTTTTTTCTTCTGCAGTTTTTTTAATTTCGGTAAGTTGCTCTTTGTTGTTTGTCTTAAGATAAACCCCTCTAACGAATTCAATTTCCATAGCGTCAAGACCAAAACTTGAAACTTGTAAAATCCCTAAAGTTGTCTGGTCTTTAACCTTAGGTAAGGTAAATTTGGAAACCCCAGGAATTCCTGCAGTTCCAAATAATAATTTATTCATTCTTTTTCAACTTTAATACAAGAAACAGGGCAAGAGTCTGCTGCAACTTGGTTACATCCAATTTCAGTAATTTTAACTTTTTTAGGAACTGGCTTTTCTCCCTTGTATTCCCAATTGTCTGGACAAAGAGCAACACAAGCTCCACAACCTACACATTTATCTTTGTCTTGACTGATTTTATAACTCATTTAGTTTTTCTCCTTTTTTACGTTTTTATAATTAATATCAACAATACATATAAGCAAATAAACATATATTTAAATGTTTCTTTCCTTTATAAATATATTTTAATATTAAAAAAGATGTATAATGCCTGATAATTATAAGAAATATAAGATGTCTAGAGAGAACCCTGGAGAAATCTATAGTTCAATATCAATAGACTCAAGAGATTTTTCTAAACCTTCAGATAAATTGTCTAAGAAAGTATCTGGCGGATATGTTACTTTTTGTAAAAAGATATATGAAAAGTTTCCAAGTCTAGGACAAAACGGTAAATTTACAGAAGAATATCAAAAAGCAATTGATTTTTTAGATTGGGACTTAAGTGCAGAAGAATATAATGCAACAGTTAAGTTTGTTTTAATTGGAGGAATATTTCTAGTAATGTTAATTGTAGGATTACTTTTTAAATTTCTATTGCCTATAATGACAGAAGCTTTTGGTTCTTCAATTTTTGCAATGATTTTAGTTATAGGTATTCCTTTCGGAGTTTTCTTTTATATTTATAACACCGTTAGAAGATATCCGTTAGTGAAAGTAGAAGACGAAACAATAAAAGCATTAACTTTTGTTCCTGAGATTCTAGGTTATATGATAATGTCTATGAAGTTAGTACCTAATTTAGAAAAAGCAATAGAGTTTGCGTCAATTCACGGTCATGGAAAGATCGCAGAAGATCTAAAAAAATTATTGTGGGAAGTAAAAGTTGGAATAAAGAACAGTGTTGCTGAAGGACTAGATGATTTAGCATATAGATGGGGAGATGTTTCAGTAGAATTAAAAAAAGGATTAATGAAAATAAGAGCATCAGTTATTGAATCCTCAGAAAGTAAAAGATATCAATTATTAGATCAAACAATGAGTGAAACATTAGTTTCAGTAAAAAGTAAATTAGAAGACTATGCAAGAACTTTAAATCAACCAGCAACTATTATGTTTTATTTAGGAATTCTTTTACCATTACTTTTAATTATTGTTCTCCCTGTTGGTTCTGCTTTTTCTGGTTCTGCTCTTGCTCAGCCAATTTATTTAATATTGATTTATAATATTACAATACCTCTTGCTTGTTTTTTCTTTGCTCAAGGAGTTATTAAGAAAAGACCTCCAACATATAATCCCCCACATATCCCTGATGATTTTCCAGGACTACCAAAGAAGAATCATTTAAAGATTGGTGAAAATCAATTTAATGTTTTTATAATAATTATTATCTTAGTAGTTGCAAGTGTATTTGCAGGATTGTTTTTAGAAAAAACATTTGGAATAACTAAGGAAAAGATACTAGAAGAACAATTAGGAACAACAACTCCAGTGTGGCCTTGTGATACAGTAGCTGACAAAGCTTCAAAAGCATTAAATCCTAATTTTCGATGTACAGAAGAAAGATTATTCTGGCAAGATCCTAAAAATGCAGTTACTCCATATTTTGTTATTTTCTTTAGTTTAATGGCAGCGGCGTTATCAATTTCTCTATGGTGTTATACAACAAGTGTTTACAAAAGAAGAATACAATTAACAACTGAAACTCAAGAAAAAGAGTTTAAGGACGCTCTTTATATTATTGCTAGTCGCTTAGGAGAAAACAAGCCAATAGAAGATGCATTTGATCATACAAGACAATTCCTTTCAAAGTCAAGTGTTGCTAGAGATATTTTTGGTAAGACTGTTGATAATATTAGAGTTTTAGGTTTAACACTTGAAGCAGCTGTCTTTGATAAGACTTATGGTGCTTTAAAGAACAATCCTTCAACAATCATAAGTAGTGCTATGCAATTAGTTGTTGATTCTGTACAGATGGGAGTTAATGTTGCAGCTAAGACATTGTTATCTTACTCAATGCAACTTAGAAACACAGATGAGATTAATCGTCTTCTTTCAACGTTGATTGCAGAAATCACTTCAACATTAGATAGTATGGCTAAATTTATTGGTCCAATTATCTTAGGAGTAACAACAACTCTTCATAAAGTGGTGATTTCCACTCTTGCTTCAGTTGCAAGTTCAGGGGCAATTCAAGAAATGTCTCAGTCTTTAGAGAACATAGAAAGCGCAGGAATTGGAAGCAATCTAAGTTCTATTTCTTCATTTGGTAATGCCATTAATGTGGATGTTATTGGAAAATTAGCAGGAGCAACTGCCTTTACAATTATTGTTGCAATCTATTTGATAGAAATCGTTCTTATCATGACATATTTTACAACCATGATTGAACAAGAAAATATGACTCTTGTAAAGTATAGAATTTCTCAAACACTTCCAATTGCAGTTATATTATTTATAGTTACAGTAATCTTAGCAAACATGGTATTATGAAATTTAAATTAACAGAAAAAGGAGATGGAGAAAGTTTTGAAACTTTTCGTTTACTTATTGCTTTCGTTCTTGCCCTTGCAGTTTTAGTAATTATTATTAGTATGGTTAATAGTACAAATAAACAAGCAATACTTATTAGTGATCAAAAACTTAAAGAAGGACTGCTGTCCGCAGCAAAGAGTCCAGGGACAAGCACAAGAATTCCATTTATTATTGAAGACTTAATGTTATCAGGAACCATTTCTAAAACAAGAATAAGTAATTATTCTGGCCTTGATGGAAATTGTATAGCTTTAGTTTATGGTGCAGGAATCACTCCCCTTAATCCAAATACAAATGATATTTTAAAAATAAAGGCAAGCAGATTAGAAATGAATGTTTATGCTTATTGTGATTTTAATGATGGGGACCATCCAGATGTTGCAGAAGATCAAATTTCTACAGACTCTGTTGTTTGTCCTACATACTGTGTATTTTTCTTTAATAAGAAACCAGATGATTCTCTTTATCATTCCGATTAAGATAGAAGATTAGTCTTTAAAAATTCTTCTAATAATAGATTATATATCTAAATAGTGATTAATTATGAATATTTTTACAAAAATCTTATTTGTTATTCTTGCAGTAATAATACTGGTGCTTGGTTTCTTTGTTGGAACTATTATACTTATAGTTATTTTTACTTTATTAATACTTATGACTATTTTGTTTGTAGTTATTTGGATATTCAATAATATAGTAAGTTTGTTTCAAACGAATTTTGCGAAACTTGCATTTAAGTCTATATTTTCAGTTGCAATAACATATGGGTTAATTGAATTACTTTGGTTATTTACTTCTAAATCTTTTTTAGCTATGGATAAAGCAATTGCAATCTCAACACTTTGGGTAATCTCTGCATTGATTTTTGGAACCTTATGGTATTTATTACACCTTAAGCAATCAGCAAAGAAACATCAATATCTTTGGGATGAATATAAATCTCCAAACACTTTAAGTCTTATGGATGTTCTTTTAATGGTGGTCTTTCCATCCATAATGATATTAATATTCAACTCAATACATACTTTGATATAATATGCCAACTATAATCAATAAAGAAAAAGAAAAGATTGTAACAAGAATAATTGGCAATATTATAACTAATCATCATCTTCAAACTAATCAAGTTTATTATTATAACAAATATGAAATTACTACATTTATTGATATAGAATTTAAAAAAATACTACTTGCAAAGTTTTCAGAGAAAGAATTAGTTAAGCTTTCTGAAAGAATAAAGTTGTTCTATGCAAATAAACCAAACTCTAATCAACTTGCTTCTTTTTATGAAATGTTTAGGTATTTACGTAATCATCCTAATTCTTTAGATTTAAAAAAAGATAAACTAAGTTTTCTATTTTCTGAAATAAAGAATATTGAGCAAAAGAAACTATTGACAATGGTTTATTCTAAAAGAGCAGAAGATTGGTGTAAAGAAACATATCCTGGTTTTTTAAGATCTCAAACCGCAAATACACTATATACTGCAAAAGTAAAAATAAACGGAGTTATAAAAAGAGTATTTATTAAAACTCCAATTGGAAAGACTAGAACAGAGGATCTTGGTTTTAATAAACTAATGATTGATCCAGATACTTTTAGATTATATACTTTCAAGACTGATAATTCTGGGAAAATTATTGAAAAAAGTATTAGGCCTCCTAAATTAAATACAATGAATCGAAATGTGGATAATAGTCAATATATCTCTCTTGAAGAATTCAAGACCAGATTTACTTATAATTTAGTCAAATATATAGATGAAAAATATGGTTTAGAAAACCTTATTTCATCTTACACCGTGTTTGGTGGGAAGACTAATTTAGAAAGACTAGAAAATTCTAAAGATATTATTTTTAGTTATTTAAAAGACAAATATAAATTATCTCAATCAATTACAATTTTTGCAAAATTAATTAAATCTATATTAATTCAACAACCAAGAGAGAATCAAGAATTCGTTAGAGAATATTTATCTTTAGTAATTAAAGAAACAATTCAGAAAAACACAAAACCAGAAGAATATAGAATGCACGAAAGTTTATTTAAGAAAACGATTTTTGAAGATAAGATAAAAGTAAATAATACAAAAAAATCAAAAGTTTCAAAGCCATCAGCAAAGATAAGACCTAAGTAAATAAATAACCTTTTAAATGGTTTATCTCTTTCTTTTTTATGGATTCAAAAAAAGTAGATAAATGGTTAATGATTATCTCAGGTGTTTTTTTAATTATAGGATTAAGTTTTATTATTTATTGTATAAATTATGTTGGAACATTATCTACAACACAAGGATTATTATTTTTTATAGGAACTATTTTTACTGCTTTTTTTTCAGGATATTTAATTTTATCTTTTATAATGTGGACGTTTCAATCAATTTTTAAGAAACTAAGTGATCATTTTAAAGTTGATATTTTTCTTAAATTATTTGTTTGGATAATTATTTCAGTAATTTTATTTGTATTAATAAGAGGACATTTTACAGAACATAATTATAATTCTCCAACAAATATTATTAAATCAAAACTTTTACATTCTGCAATAGAAACCCCAGAATTAGAGCATTGCTCAGATTCAATTATTTTCAATAAAGGAACATATAGAATAACTTCTGAAAGTGTTACAAAAGAAACAGGATTATTGCCTGAACAAATTATTTTTATTAATCCACAAGACATTAATAAATTTGAAGTAAAAGATAATGTGCTACAAAATAAAGACTTTTACCCAAAATCATATATTATTTGTGCAATTTGTGATGTTGGCAAAACTAAATTACAATCCACCCTTATAGTAAATAATATAAATACAATAATTGATTCAAATATTGAAGGACAAACATTATGTGCAGTTTATCCTAAAACAATATAATTAAAATAAATGATAAATATGGATTCAAAAAAAGTAGATAAATGGTTAATGATTACTTCTGGGATTTTACTTATCCTTGGTGGTGTTCTATTTTATTTCAATAGAGCGTTTGGTGGGAACTTTATAACTCACGCAATAGTAAGAATTGTGGGAATAATTATAATAATCTTTTCAATATGTTATTTAGTATTATCATTATTGATGGCAATACTTCAATTAATCTTTAAGAAATTAAGCAACCACTTCAAAGCAGAAGTTTGGTTTAAGATAGTTCTCTCAATAATTCTTACAATTATTATTTCTTACATACTAGGAAGTTTACCAAGCATATAAAATGAAAAAGGAAAAAAATATGGACTTAAAAAAAGAAGACGAAGATTACATTTACGAGGCAGTGAATAAAGCTAATAAATCTACAGTAAATTCAAAGGATGGAGGTAAATATAAAGAAATAGATAAAACTATTTTACAATGGTGTCCAATTGTATTGATACTATTAATAACTATTGGCATTTTATTTTCTACATTGTCTGCAATTGGTGGCAACCAGACATTGATTCTAGCTATTCTTTTTTATACATATATAACATTATGTACATTTACTATATCTTATCTTGTTTTGTCTTTGTTATTTTGGATAATCGGGTTACTATCAAAAACATTTAAAGAAGATTACAAGTCTAAATTTTATTTGAAAATAAGTATAAGTGTTATAGCAATTATAATAATACTTATTATAATAAATTCAACTTCTTGTATTGGCTGTAATTCAATGAATACAATACCTATAAAAAATACAAAAACATTATTAAAAACTCAAATAGATAATCCAGGAGCAGAACAATGTACAACAAGTGTAACATTTACTAGAAGTGTGTCTAAATTATCATCAGAAGGAATTACACAAGATTCTGGTTTAAACCCAGAACAAGTTTATTTTGATAACCCCCAACAAATAAGTTCATTTGATATAAGTAATCCTCAAACATTAAAATATACATTTACAACTTCAAAAAAAGTGGTAATGTGTATTCTTTGTTCAAATAGTATAGAAAATTTAAATTATGCAATTAGTGAAAATGCAAGAGCTACAGATGAGTTTGGAAGTGTGCCAAACATAACAGACAACCAAACAATTTGTGTAGTTTATCCAAGAAAGACTGCATAACAAGCTTTAAAAAGATTTTGTTAATATTATTTCATTATATTATATTTAAGTAAAAGAAAAGAATTTAAAAAAACAAAAAGGTGAAAAATGATTATGTTAAAATTAAACAATAAAGGACAAGCATCATCAACATTTCAATTATTGATTGCTGCAGTAGTTGCACTTGCAATACTTGGAGTATTGTTAAGTATATTAAATGTAATTCCCGGACCAAATGCGGATCCAAGTAATGCTACAAAAACATTGTTAAAAACTCAAGTAGATAGTCCTGGTGCAGAGCAATGTACTACAAAAGTAACATTTACTAGAAGTGTGTCTAGAGTTGCTACAGAATCAATTACTGCAGAAACAGGATTAGATCCAGAACAAGTGTATTTCGATAATCCAGAAGGTATGACTCCACCATTTGAACTTAGTGAAAATCAACAATTACTTAAATATACATCTACTACTTCAAAAAAAGTAATTATGTGTATTATTTGTTCAAATAGTATAGAACATTTAAATTCTGCAATTAGTGAAAATGCAAAGTCTACAGATGATTTTGGAAATGTGCCAGAGGTAGAAGATGGACAAACACTTTGTGTAGTTTATCCAAGAAAAACAGCATAATTAAGATGAAACATTATGAATTTTAAACAAGAGCTGAAAAGGTTATTGAAGGAGAAGAGAGGACAGGCTGATGGGGCTTCTACTCTCTATATGCTAATAATCGTAGCTGTAGTTGCTCTTGTTCTAATTTCTGTTATTAAACCAATGTTTAGTAGAAGTATGAAAACTCAAGTGGATCTTGCAAATCTCCCTAATCAAGGAACAACTGCAAGTCCAACTGTTAATGCTCCTGCAACTACTGGAACAACTTAAATTATCAAGTAAAAGCAAAACAACAAGCTTTTTAAATTCTTTTTCTATATTTATTTCTAATATGAACAATAATATCTCTGTGATTAAAAGTAAACGTGGACAAGCAAGTGCTCCTTTCGAAGTTTTAGTCGCTGTTATTCTTATGGGCTTTGTTATAATCGCAGGCACCTGGGCCTTAACTAATCTTTCTCAAAGTACTTGTATTGGGGATAAGAGACAAAATATGAGTGAACTTAAAGAAGCAATTAGAGATGTTGTTCTTGGTTCTGATTTAACAATTAAAAATATAAGTTTTGATACAAGACCTTGCTTAAATCAAAAATATGAAACAATAACACTTACAAGTTATGATAGCCCAACTAGATGTCAAGCATATTGTGGTGGTGGAGAAAATTGTATTTTAATGGAATATATTTATGATGATGGAAAAACTAGACAAATGCCAATTACTCCAATCTGTATGGATTTACCAACAGCAATAAGTTTTGAAACATCATTAGCAGAGTGTGGTACTCAATATCTCCCTGAGGACTGGTTTGCAATGAATCTAAGTTCAAGTCCAAGTCCGAATATAACTTCTGGAAAATATAGATTATTTATGAAAAGTACAAGTAGTAATAGTGTAAGAGAAATGTGTTTTCTAAAGAGATTGTGAAAAATAAATGATTGAATTTTCTTTATCTAAATTAAATATGTTAATATTTGTTACAGCTGTTGCAGCGATAGTTATCTTTTTTATGGCAGCAGTTAATTCTCAAATGAAAACAAGACAAAGTTTTGAACTAGTCTATAAAGTTGGAAAGGAACTAAAGACAGGTATTGAAAGTAATAGTTATTGTACGGTTAAGTTCATTACTATTCCAAAAACAATACAAACAAATTCTAATGGATCAGATGCATTTAATATAAAGTATAAATTAAATATTTCAGCTTATGCAGAGAAAAAGAAGTTAGTTCTAGCAGTAATTGATAGAAAACAATATAAACCAAAAATCTATGCAGCTTATGATATTGATTATGAAGGAACTATGAAATTATATAATTCTGTTTGTAATGCCGATACTCAATGTAATGGATCTACAAATATAGAAGTGACCGGTGGAGATCCAAGTATAGTTGATTTTGATCCATTAAAAGTAAATTCCATTGATACTCAGATTCTTTTTGCAAAAACAATTAATAATGGCAGTCCTACAATATATTTAATTCCTTGTCTTTATAAGAATGGAATATATAGTTGTCGTGCTTTCTTAAATGCTGATAGTTCTGGAACAAAATTAAAAGATTTAATACCATGTCTAGGAGCAGTAAGTAATTTAGTTGATTATACTGATCAATCAACAGGAAGTGCAAGTTAGATGAACAAAAAAGGATACATTGGAGCAATTGGTGACGATCTCCCAAGTTTAATACCAATATTCTTAGGTATAACTATCTTCTTTGCTGTATTTTTAAGTACCTATAATGTTTATAGAAATAACACAGACCTTTATTCTTTAAGAAACGATGCAATAAATATTGCAGGAGTTATGAAAGAAGAACCATTAATTGCTGATCAAAATCAGTTTAATAAATCTTGTGGAAGAATAAAAACTAAATATAACTGGAATGCATTTATTACTTCTTTTGATCTTAATTCAGATAATTATCATTCTCTTAAACCCAGTGATCTTAATCCAGATGTACTATATCAACATTGGGAAGAGGAAGAACTAGGCACTTCTAGAAAACTAATATGTAAGGAAGATGGATTAGAAGAATTAAAAACAACACTTGAAACAAAAGATGTAACAATCTATAAATACCCAATAACTGTTCAACAGGAATTCTTTGCAGAGCCAGCGTGGTTATATGTTGCAGTTTGGAAATAGGAAAGAATTATGAAACTAGCACCAATTAAATTAAGAAGTAAAAAAGGACAAGCAGCAATAACTGATGCTTTATTTTTCTTATTAGTAATTGTAACTCTTTCTGTTTTAATGTTTAGGTATTCTTCAACTTATGGAACAAGAATTAATCAAGCAACTTCTGATTTATATTATAAAGAATATACAAATTCAGTTTTAAAAACAATATTTTATACCTCTGTTCCATTAAATTATTCTCTTGATCTCAATTCTAGTTTAGAAACAGATTATTTGATGACACAAGTAAAACAAAATTACTATGCAAATGGAAAGATTGGGGAGTCTGATATTAATAGCTTAAATATTGGCACTCCTGGGGCTCCGGACTATAGAGATCTTGCAAAATTTAATTTATTTCATACAGTGAAAGCAACAATGATTCCATTAAGTTCTCATGATTATGTGTTTTATCTTTATAATGATGAAAATGATTCATTTGCTTATTTTATGATTAAGAATACTAATTTCAATCCAGTTGAGTTAAATTCAAATGCTCCAAGAAATGCAACTGCTCGTGGGATTGTAAATTATACTAATTCAATTCCTAATTATTATCTTTGTAATCCAAATGGCTATGCAGATATAAGAGATGTAATTTCTAGATCTCCAAAAATTTTCTCATCTTCTGTACCTTTATCTTTTCAACAATATACTGAAATTGGAAATAATGTGTCATATCCTAAATCAACAGTCATTGCAACATTTGCTATTTGGCCAGCAACAGTCGATATCAATTCAATAATGCTAGAAGAGCAATTGAATTGTAAAATCGTGGATTAAAAAAATAGAAATAATAAATTAGAATTTTAATCCTAATTCATCATCACCAATAACTTCACTTTCAAAGTCCGGATCTTTTTCTTCATCGTCTCCAAAATCAAGATGCTCTACTTTCTTTTCTTTCTTTGTTTTTTTGTCTGAACTTGTTGTTGCTTGTTTCTTTGTTTCTTCTTTAGGTTTTTCTGAGTTGGTAATGATTGAATCACGTGCTGAGTGTCTGCTTCTTTTTGTTTCAATTTCTTTAGGACTATTGTTGTTTGATTCACTTGTCTTTGTTTTGTCTTTTCTATCTTTATCTCTAATTTCTTCCTTTTTAGTTTCTTCAACAATATCATCAATTACAAGTTCAAGTTCTTTTCTGTCGTTTAAGAAGTCATAATCTCCTGAGACTCTCGTCCTAGAATTAGTGAGTTCGCTTCCATTATTTGTTCTATCTTTTCTTGAGGACCTATAATGAGCATTATCTTGAACAATTTGTTTAATTGTTTCTTGATTAACATTAACTTCAGTATTAGATAATTGAGAATAGATAACATCAGTAATTTCATCAATGTCCGGATTAATACTATCTTTCATCTCTGTAAGTATTTTATCAATTATTTGTTTTTTGTCTTTTATTGTAATTGTTGTTTCTTT